>Ga0209023_10001001_pt1 | contig 39671 bp, 36 predicted proteins | sample LakOneMetagenome_FD_187468 | JGI IMG/M metagenome (GOLD analysis project Ga0209023, IMG submission 187468) | Freshwater and sediment microbial communities from Lake Erie, Canada (SPAdes) (version 2) | ecosystem: Environmental > Aquatic > Freshwater > Lentic | place: Lake Erie, Canada...
GCAGCAACAAGGACGCCTTCCACCGGCGTTTCCAGGACCATGCACTGCGCATCATGAAGCGGCACGGCTTCAGGATCATCGACATGTGGGAGAGTGATACCGGCAAGAAGGTCGAGTTCGTGTACCTTCTGTCGTGGCCGGACAAGGCCACCATGGATGCACGCTGGAAAGATTTCCTGGCGGACCAGGAATGGATCGACATCAAGAGGAAATCGGTTGCGGAAAGCGGAGAACTGGTCGGCGAGGTCAGTAGCCGATCCATGACCCGCGTCTCCTACAGCCCGGCATGTCCCCGGCAGTGAGTGGTGCGCCGCCTGTCGATTCATGCGGACAAGAAGGGGTCAGGTTGGAGTTACCAGACTTTTGTGGACAGGTCTAGCATCTGTCCATTCCAGCGAGGGTAATTCCATGGTCACTGGCAAGCCTCTGAGCAAGGTGAGACAGGCTTACAGGTTCATCGAAGCGCACAAGAACGAGTTCGGCATCGAAACCATGTGTCGCGTGCTCGGTGTAGCTCGTTCGGGGTATTACTCCTGGCTTGAACGACCGATATCGGATCGGGCACAGGAAGATGCCCGGCTCTTTCGACATGTTCGTGCGTCCTTCATTGCCAGTCACGGCATCTACGGCGCTCCGAGGGTTCATCAGGATCTGCGGGAACTTGGCGAGACTTGCAGCAGGCATCGCGTGGGCCGCCTGATGCGGGAGAACGGCTTGCGAGCGCTCCACAGTTATCGAACTCGTCATCTGCCCGTCGCCAAGCCGGCAGCGTTGATTCCGAATCTGTTGCAGCGGCGATTCACCGCCTCTCGCCCAAACGAAACTTGGGTGACGGACATCACCTACATACGCACGTGGCAGGGCTGGCTCTACCTTGCGATCGTGGTGGATTTGTTCTCTCGGAAGGTCATTGGTTGGGCGACTAAGCCAACGATTCACAAGGAGCTGGTGCTGGAAGCGCTTAAAAAGGCGATCCAGCGACGGCGCACGCGAAAGACGCTGATCCACTCGGATCAGGGAACTCAATACGGCAGCGACGCGTGGCGGCGCTTCTGCAAGGCCAACCGTCTCGAACCAAGCATGAGCCGGAGAGGCAATTGCTGGGACAATGCGGTCGCGGAATCCTTCTTCAGCAGCCTCAAGAAGGAGCGGATCAAGAAGCGCATCTACGCCAGTCGAGACTCTGCCATCGCCGAGATCGGGGAATATATTGATGGCTTCTACAATGCCAAGCGTCGACACAGTCACCTAGGGGGTATCAGCCCAGACGAGTTCGAAGCGGTACACCGGCGTCGCAGATGAGTGTCCACTAAAACCTGGCAACTCCAGGTTCATTTGCCCAATCATATTCTCGAGGTCGCAGCAGAGTGATTTACTACGCAAGCGGTGATGAGATACGGGCTGGCGATCAACTCGGTCCCGGTATGCAATGGAGCGGACAGGTTTCGCGTGTGGTCGTCGTCATTCCCACGGCGGAAGCGGTCGAAGGCTACGTGGGCTCGGACTGGACGTACCTGGAGACGGGCGTCATGGTAGAGCACATCAACGCAAGCGGTGCGCATCTCGTTCACTATCCGGCCATCGACGAAGATTTCGAACTGCTTTGCCGCGCGTCGGACATGTAGTCGGCGGAGTGCGGCATGATTCCAAGGCGACCGGAACCCAAGCCCGATGTCTCGCTCCGCCCTCGTCGTCCTCGTTCCCGAAGCCGAACCGATGGTCGGTGCGCTGCGCGAGCGCTTCGATCCGTCCGCTCAGGCAGGCGTGCCCGCACATGTCACGGTGCTGTTCCCGTTCGTGCCGCCGGAGCAGTGGTCCGATGAAGTCATGGAAGCGGTCGCCGATGCGATACGCGGTGTTCATGCGTTCGACTTCAAATTGGCGAAGGTCGGTCGCTTCCCGGCAACGGCTTATCTCGTGCCCGAGCCGGCCGCGCCGTTCATCGCGCTGACGCAGCGCGTGGCCGAACGCTTTCCCGGCCATGCGCCGTACGGTGGCTTGCATGCTGACATCGTCCCGCACCTGACGGTGGCCGATCGCGATGTCGGCAACGCAGCCGTTGCGGCGACGGCGCTGGATGCGCTGCTGCACGCCGACGGGGCGATCACGAGCACGTGCCGCCGCGTCACCCTGCTGGAGGATTCATCCGGTATCTGGCGCGAAGTGCGAGCGTTCGACCTTGCGCCTGGCGAGGCCGGCGTGGCGTGACGTGGGCGACGCGTCACCCATCGAAACCGTCGACGAACAGGAACATGCTCTGGTAGATCACCTGCACGATGCCCGCGTTCGTATCGGTCGCGTCGCTGTTGGGGATGCCCACGGCGAGGTCGTTGTAGCCGTCGCCGTTGAAATCACCGACCGCGAGTTGCGTGCCGAAGCCGTCGGCGCTGCCGGCGGGCCATGCGGCGTACTGCGGCGTGAGCCAGCGCGAGTCCGCGCGATCCTGCGATATGTGCCCGGCGACTGAAGGAAGGACCCAGACGCGTCCTGCCGCCGCGATGCCGTACTCGCTCGCGAACGGTGCGCCGATGATGAGGCTGTCGCGCGAGCCCGCGGCTTGGTTGATGCGGCCGGCGGCGAGGCGGGCGCCGAATGCGGAGGTTTCCGCGTTGCCGCCGGGCAGCAGGCTCTCGTGCAGGAACATGCTGCCGTCGGCGGTGATCCCGTCGACGCTGCCGAACACTACGTTCACGGCGCCTTCGAGCGTGACCGCGATCGACTCGCCCGGCACGCCGATCGCGAGGTCGTCGGTTTCCGGATCGCCGATCGGCGTGTTGTCGAAGCGGCCCGCGACGAGCGCGGCGCCGAAGCGGTCGTTGGCGTTGCACTGGCCGGACACGCCGGGCATGGCCTGGCTCCAGTACTGTTCGGGCGTACCGACCAGGCCCCCGATGTCGTTCGTGCCGTGCAGGATCATCACCGAGCCCGCGCTCGCTTGTCCTGCGCAGGTCGCACCCGGAATGCCGACCGCGAGATCGGTCGCGCCATCGCCGTCGAAGTCGCCCGTCGCGAGCGCGTAGCCGATCTGTTCACCCGCATGCGGTACGCCGGTGAGTCCGTTGAATCCGCGGTAGAAGCCTTCCGCGCCGGTCGGCGACAGCCCGCCGAGGCCCTGATAGACGATGTACGCGGTGCCCGAGCCGGCCTCGCCGAGCGTCATCTCGCCGGGAATGCCGATCGCGAGATCGTCGAGACCGTTGTGGTTGAAATCGCCGACGGCGAGCGCCGCACCGAAGTGGTCGCCGGCTTCCGACACGCCGATGTAGCCGTCGTAGCCCTGGCGGATCGTCGCGACCAGCGACCACGTGCCGCCGCTAGACCGGCTGAACGCGAACACCGCGCCCGCGTTGTCGATCGACAAGCTGTCGCCCGGCACGCCGACGACGAGGTCGTCGTCGTGGTGGCCGTCATGATCGAAGTCGCCGACCGCCAGCGCCAGCGACGGTCCGGCCGTCGCGCCCGGCACCATCGGCACGGTGACCGTTTCCATCGTGAAGGTCGTGCCGACGGGCTGGCCGATTTCCCACGCGGTGCCGAAGAACACGCGCACGACACCGGGATGATCGCGATCGGCGACCGCGAGATCGCCGATGCCGTCGTCGTCGAAATCGCCGCTCGCGACGCTACTGCCGAAGCGGTCGCCGTCCGCCGCGATCGCGTTCGGATTTGGCAAGGCGACGTTGCCGACCGCGGTCAGCGGTATGCTAGCCCGGGCACAGGGCGCCAGCGCGAGCACGGCGAGACCGGCCGCCATCGCGGTGCTGTGCAGCGCCGACGGACTGCAGCGGGGAATTCGAGGGGCACGATTCATCGGCGAGGTCGTCGAAGGGGACATGCCGATATCCACGCAACGCGGTCCGCGCAGGGGCCACGCCGCCTGCGGACAGCATCGCCACTCAGCTTGACCGCGCTTGCTTGGCGCGCGCACGATCGGTGTGCCCTGGCGTCGGGGTATGTGTAGTTGGCCACCCATGAGCCTCTGCATCTTCGTGTCACTCCTGTACTTTCTTGTTCCGCCTTCTTTGGCATGCCCCAACGATGCGCAAATTGCAGCGCAAGCAGCACAAAATAAGGCCTATGAGGAGTGGCAGCGTTCGTTGGATTTTACGTTTCTGGAGAAGTCGTACGCCAAGTGCAAAATAGACAAGTCAAAACACGTTCTGTCTGCTGAAGAGCAGTGTTACGTGTCAAAGTTGTCAGCCCGATGCACCGAAGCAGATGATTGCTTGGTGCAGTGCATGGCTAGCGGAATGAATGACAAGGTAGGCGGTGGTTGCTGGCACCTGTGCTTTGAAACGAAGTTCGATATGTCCAAGTGGTCCGAACCAAAGGGCTATGTTGCCTGCACGCAAGCACACAAGCATCCGTTATCAGCAGCCCACTAGCGTGTCTTTCGCGGTTACGAGGAGTGGTCGCCGAAGGCCTTCGCAATCGCCGTCCGCGGCAGGCGTCAACGTTCAAGGATGTGCGAATTCGCATCGGCAAAAGCGCGTTCGAACGTCCTTGGCCAGATCGATCGCGACGGTGAAAGCGGGCGTGGATTTGGGCGTAGCATGCATGGCGGACGCTTCTCGTGATCCCGTGTCCTGAAGGCCAAACCCTTCAGCTTGGCTGATCGACGCCGTGTGGCGACGCGAGGGGAGTCCGTTCGATCATTGGGGCCGACCCATGGGAGGAGCTTTCATGTTCCAGCTACACAACATGAGAACCATTGGCGCCATCATCGGACTAGCTTTCCTCACAGGTTCCTGTTCAACACCAATCAAAGCCCCTCGACCGGTCCCGCTGGAACTCGCTCTCCACGCTTACGCCGGCAAGCTGCGCTATATCGAGACCACGTCGCCCCAGGTGCACGCCTCCTGTTCGACACGGGCGGCGGCCTTACCCTGTTGAGCACGGCGATGGCTAAACGAGTCGAATGCGATCCCTACAGACGGATCACGACCTTCCGGATGAATGGGGACCGCTTTGATGTTGGCGGGTGTGGTCCCAGTACGCTCTCCTTTGGCTCGCTGACTGTGCGACCGGAGACCGGCTTGTTCGATCTGAGTGATCTCCTGCCTGCCGAGCTTCCGCCTCTGGACGGTCTGGCTTCTCTTCAGACCTTTGCCGGCAAGGTGGTCACCCTCGATTTGGCTAAGAATAGACTCTCCATTGAGGATGTGGCCGACAGCTCGAAAACCGACAAGATGGTTCCGTTGCCCATTCGTGTCGCCCACAGTGCCGCCGGCGCCGGCATGGATGTCTTCGTACGGGTTGAGGGGAGCCGCGGACCTCTCTGGTTCGAGCTCGACTCCGGGAACCTCGACAACGTTCTTGTCTCGAATCAAGTCCTTGATCAGCTCGGACTGTCCCAGCAGAAGATCGATTCACTGCGCGATCACAAGCCGACGCCGATCGCAATACGAGTCGGAGGCTTGGGCGAGCTGAAAGTCACGGCTGCCAGCAAGGATCTGATCTTCGACGGCGCCCTCAATGCCGAAACCCTCGAGCGGCTCATCGTGGTCCTCGACCTGAACGCCGCTCGCGGATGGGCGTCGCTTGGACCGGGGAAATAAGGAAATGCGACGGAGCAATTGTTCGTTTTGAATTCGAGAACGGGGTCAGAGTGCGCTATGACGACGTGCATCGGCGGTCCGGCGATTTTTGGAAAGGCAGTCTGACCGCGTTGCGGTCGACCTCGTTGTGGTCGGAAGATATCGGTGCAAGCAACCTTCAGATGGCGACGCGTATTCCAGGCAGTGCTCGCGGGTAGCCTGCTGGCACTGGTTTTCATCGCATCGCCGATCCTGCTTGCCACCTATCGTAATAAACGACCGAAGGCGACGGAGCCAGCCAGGCTCTTTCCTCCGTGCGCGTCGCTTCCGGATCCGGCGAAACTTTCCGATCCAGAAAGAAAGGCGCTGGCGCACTCGATGGAGCAGACTGCCAAGGCATGCGCGCGATCAAACACACGATGCGGGTTTGCAGTCGAAAGCGAAGCCGGCAAGATCAACGTCCATGTGGATTTCTTCGTCCAAGATCCCAGGAACGGCGTGTGCGGCCAAAGTCCTGGAGGGTTCGCGTTGCGTGAATACGATGCCGCCGGCAACTTTGTCGTCACTGATCCTGGCATCTAAGCCCGTCGGCTATTCGGCTTTACCGCGTTCACTCGGCACGCGCACGATGGCCGGCATCGGCGAACATATCGGAAGTCCCTTGGCTTAAGGGTCAGGCGCCATGCGAGCTACTCGAATTGTCGGAGCATCTGTTGCGGTCATCGCCTTGTTCCTCATGGGCGTCCACTACGTTTGCGACTATCTGGCAATCGACTCCTGCGTGGATCTCGGCGGCGCGTGGGATTACACAGCTTCGCAGTGCAAGCACGATTCTATTCCCCGCACCGCGATGCCCTACGTTGCTCGGTACCCTTGGCTCGTTGCGGGCACCATCGTGGCTACCGTTTTCGGCATTGTCCTGGGTTTACGGACGCATTCCCCATCGGATGTCGCCTGACAGTTCATTCCAGTCAGGTTTCAATCGCGGGCAGCAAAATGTCTGCTTATCGTATGGCCGCGCCCAGGTTGTCGAGGACCCCAAGTTGCGCAAACAGGACTGTCGCAGCCGTGTAGCAATGGAATGACTGCACCTTGCCGTCCTTGAGGTGAAACACGTCGCAGCATGGCGTGTGCATTTTTCTGCCCGACGCGGGGATGACGCCTGCTGTCAGGGCGAGTGGACCGTCATGCGTTCCGTTCAATGAAAGTTCCACGATGACGATGTCGCCCTGGACGTAGAACGATTCCAGCTCGCGATGCATATCCGGGAACGCCGCTGCATAGATCTCCACGGTCTTGCCAATGTCGTACCCGGAGTATTTCGCGCCCGCCGATACATCCCAGAAGTAGCCGTCATCGGCAAACAGCGCCACAAAGCCCGAAGAGTCCTGCGCTTCCGCGACTGCGTAGAGATTGCGGATCAATTTTTCGTTTTCGGTCTTCGATGAGGTGGTGCGCGACACGTTCGTACTGCTGCTCATTGGCGTGCTCCTTTTGTCTTCATCTTGTCTTGATTGCAGCTGCCCATGTCCACGGAAGGGGACTTTCCGGCTGGCCAGCCGTCGGCTGTGTCTTCTTCCCACTGGAATGCGACACCGAGGCCGGTGGGCCTGCGCGGCGCAAAACCTCTGTTTGCGCCACGGCCACGAAGGCCTCGCCCATCCGCGGATCCGCGTTGAGCGCAGGGTTCCCAGCATGACGTGCTGTCTGGGTGCGGCTACACACATAGGTGGCGCACTCTCCATGCACTTAAGGGGCATGTATGCGAAGCCGCAGGGTCATAAGCTTTGTTTGCAGTCCAAGGCCGTTGATTCACGTCATCGAATCCGAGCCCGACACGAAAGGAAGGCGCATGAGAACGACTACCCGATTGCTTTCGCTGATCACCCCGGTTGCCGCTGGGAGCCTGGCGCTGGCTTCGCCCTCGGAAATCGGCCGTACGGAAATCGTTCGGCACGACATTGGCACGTCTGGACGCGAAGCGATCCAGGTCCGGGTCCAGTTCGCACCTGGCGCCAAGTTCCCTCGGCACACCCATCCGGGCGAAGAGATCGCGTACGTGCTCGAAGGCACGCTGGAATATCAGCTGGGTGGGAACAAGTCGATCAAACTGAAAGCCGGCGAGGCCGTTTTCATACCCGAGGGAACGCCCCACACGGCCAGCAATGTGGGCGCCGGCGAGGCAATTGAACTCGCGACCTACATTGTCGAAAAAGGCAAGCCGCTCGTTGTTCTCACCCAGTAGCGGTTCGCGCGAACAAACCAGGCATCAGCGGCCCCGTGCAATTCCACTGCGTCCGCGAAGCCCCGATGCCTGCCCAATCCATGCATAACGCTCGGCATACGTGAGGATCAAGCCATGACTCCCAAGCTCCACGACAAGATCGCGCTCGTCACTGGCGGCAGCAGTGGCATCGGTTTCGCTGCCGCTCAACGATTCGTGGCCGAAGGCGCTCACGTATTCATAACCGGCCGGCGCCAAGCTGAACTGGATGCCGCCGTGAAGCGGATGGGTAGCAATGTCACCGGCGTACTCGGAGACGTCTCCAAACTCGAGGACCTCGACCGGCTCTATGCGACCGTCGGCAAGCAGAAGGGCCGCCTGGACGTCCTGTTCGCCAACGCCGGTGGCGGTAGCTTGATGCCGCTCGGACATATCACCGAAGAACACTTCGACAAGACCTTCGGCACCAATGTGCGCGGCTTGCTTTTCACGGTGCAGAAGGCGTTGCCACTGATGCCGAAGGGATCGTCGATCGTGCTCAATGCGTCGATGACGAGCATCAAGGGCATGCCTGCGTTCAGCGTCTACAGCGCTACCAAAGCGGCCGTACGCAGTTTCGCGCGCGGTTGGTCGGTGGATCTGAAAGACCGCGGGATCCGCGTGAATGCGATAAGTCCGGGTGTGGTGCCGACGGCCGGCTACGACCTTCTGGGCCTCACCAAGGAGCAGGTACAGGGCTTCGTCGACGCGCAGGCGCAGAGCATTCCCCTGGGTCGGGTAGGAACCACCGAGGAAATTGCCAGGGCGGTCGTATTCCTCGCGTGTGAAGACAGCAGCTATGTCAACGGCGTCGAGTTGTTCGTCGATGGCGGGCTCGGCCAGGTCTGACGATCGGTATGGTATGGCCGCGCTGGGCGTGGCGGTTCCAGGTCACACCACGGAGCTCTGACATGGCAGAGCAGGCCGCGTTGGCCATTTCCGGCCATTCCCCCAGGTCGCTCGAGTATTTTCCGATTGGTCTGTACGGTTCGGTGATGGGGCTATCGGGCCTGAGCGTCGCGTGGCACTTGGCGCACGTCCGCTTTGGTGTTGCAGATCTCGTCGCCGATGTCATCGGGGCCACCGCCGCCATCGCATTCGTGCTGGTGACGTGTGCCTACGCGGTGAAAATCCTCACCGCACCAAGCGCGGTGCGGAACGAGTTCGCTCATCCAATTGCCGGCAACCTGTTTGGCACGCTCTTCATCAGTCTGCTGCTGTTGCCGATCAACCTTGCGCCGTTGAGCATGTTGTTCGCCCGGGTGATGTGGTCGATCGGCGCACTAGGGATGACCGGGTTCGCATGGTTCGTTGTTGATCGATGGATGCGCCAGCGCCAGAAGATGGCGCATGCAGCACCTGCATGGGTCATCCCGGTGGTGGGACTGCTCGACGTGCCCCTGGCGATGCCCGCGCTCGACTTGGACGCGATGCATGGTATTGCTCTCTTTGGTCTGGCAGTCGGCCTCTTCTTCACCATACCCTTGTTCACGATGATCTTCGCCCGCTTGCTGTTTGAAGAGGCGTTGCCCGATGCATTGCAGCCCAGCCTGGTCATTTTGCTGGCCCCGTTCGCGGTCGGGACATCGACCTACATTGCCACGACCGGACGAGTCGACGAGTTCGCCATTGGCTTGTTTCTCCTGGCCGTCTTCATGCTCAGCGTGCTGCTCGGAAGGTTGCGGAACCTTGCGCAATGTTGCCCGTTCAGGGTGTCGTGGTGGGCAGTGAGCTTTCCACTCGCGGCGAGCGCCACCGCTTCGTTGCGAATCGCCACATCGATGCCCGGCACGTGGACGACCCTCGTATCCATCGCATTGCTGGCGCTGGCAACGATCGTGATTGCGGGCCTGTTGATCCGAACCGTCGTCGGCATTGGCCGAGGACAATTGAGAACGCTCAGCGCTTGAGCGGCGTCGCAGGCGGGCAGCCTGTGCGATCGAGTGCCCGCGCGGCGGGCTCATGATGCCGTAGGAAGATCGCGTAGAAGGCCTCGTCTCTCGACCGCGGCCACGGCCTGCGTCCGGCTTCGGACGTTGAGTTTGCCGAACGTCGACTTGAGGTGCGACTTCACCGTGCCCACCGCGATCCCCAACATCGTGCTGATCGCCTTGTTGCAGAGGCCGGAAACCACGAGACTCAGCACTTCCTGCTCGCGCGCCGTGAGCGGTTCCACGGTCAGGCTTTCTGCCAATCGCGCTGCGATCTGTGCACCGAGGTGGCGCTCTCCGCGGTGTACTGCCCGCACGCCGGATGCCAATTCATCCAGAGCGCAGCCCATGAGCACGTAACCGCGCACGCCGCGCGACAGTGCGTCCCGGATTTCCCACTCCCGGTCGATGGCCGCGACGATCATGACCTTCGGCGCGCCGGATCGGTGGGGTTCGCGCGCCACCTCCGCAGCGACCGCGATGCCGTTCGGGTAGTCGGCAACAACCACGTCGCTCCATCGTTTCGCCGGTAAGCAGTGCACCGGCGCGCTGCATGCAGTTTGGCAGGCATCGTCGATCTCAAGGTCGGAGTAGCGACTGAGCGCAGCAGCCAGTCCGGCCCGCGCGATGGGATCGTCATGAAGGATACGGACCTTGATGCAGAGGCTGGGCGACATGCTGTTGTCCTCCAGGCGGCCGTCAGGTTCGTGACACAGCTCGCTGGTCGGCGCGGATCGGATGTTTGCTCCATGCTAGCGACGACCATTGCGCCGCAAAACGTCAATTCGTGCACTTTCCGATCACTCGATCGAGTGAGGCGCAAGTCACCCCCGGACGGACCGGGCGAAAGAACACACCTTCCCTAGGTGGCACAACCTTGCATCCCTTCAAGGTGTGTCGCGCGCTGCAATCGATTCCTATCCTGAGCGAGACACCCGCGTGTCGATTCCCACCTGATGTCAATCGAGGAGTACCCATGAAGTTCATCAGACAGCGTATGTCCACAGCGATGGCGAGATCGGCGGTGTTCGCGGCGGTCGCCGCGTTCGGCGTGGCCGCCATGACGGCCCTCTTCAGCGTTCGCGCCCATGCACAGGAACCGCCGATGAAGAAGCCAACCATTGTGCTGGTGCACGGCGCCTTCGCCGAATCGTCCAGCTGGAACAACGCGGCTAGGGGCCTGCTTGCCAAAGGGTACGCCGTTGTGGCGGTGGCCAATCCACTGCGGGGAGTGAAAAGCGACGCGAACTATCTGTCCAGCGTGCTCGCTTCCATCGACGGCCCGGTCATCTTGGTCGGTCATTCTTACGGCGGCAATGTCATCAGCAACATTCCCGTCAAGAACAGCAACGTCAAGGCTTTGATTTTCGTCGCGGGCTTCGCACCCGACAGCGGTGAGACGGCCGCAGCACTGGCGTCCAAGTTCCCGGGCGGCACGCTGGGGCCAACGCTGGCGCCGCCCGTGATGCTGCCCGATGGAGGCAAGGACCTGTACATCCGCCAGGATGCCTACCGTGCCCAGTTTGCGGCGGACGTTTCCGCGGCGGAGGCGAAGTTGATGGCAGCGACCCAGAGACCGATCACCGACGCGGCGCTCAACGAGCCGGCAGGCGAGCCGTCGTGGAAGGCCATTCCGTCGTGGTTTCTCTATGGAAGCCTGGACAAGAACATTCCGGCCGCGGCCATTGCCTTCATGGCCCAACGGGCTGGCGCCAAGCGGGTGGTCGAGGTGAAGGGCGGTTCACACGTCGTCATGGTGTCTCACCCCGATGCGTTGGTAAAACTCGTCGTCGAAGCGGACGCGGCCACCAAGTCGGCCCACTAACGCATTGGCGCGCTGAAGAGACTACATGTAAATGATGCCGCGCTTGATCGCGATGGTGACCGCATGAGTGCGATCGTTTGCCGACAGTTTGGCCAGAACGTTTCTGATGTGGGACTTGACGGTGTCTTCCGAGACCATCAGCTGCACGGCAATCTGCTTGTTGGAATTGCCGTTGGCGACGCGCTGCAGGACTTCGATTTCCCGCGCCGACAGCGCCTCGTCGGTCAAGTGGGCCGCCAATTCGCTGGCGATTTCGCGGGGGATGTAGCGAAGGCCTGCATTCACCGAGCGGATGGCTTCCAGCAGGTTGGTGCTGACCATGCTCTTGAGCAGGTAGCCGCTGGCACCTGCCTTGAGGGCACGCAATACCTGGACGTCGCCGTGATAGGTAGTCAGGATCACGATCCGGGCCGAAGGCCATTCGGCCCGGATCGCCGTTGTCGCGGCGATGCCGTCCATCTCCGGCATTTGCAGGTCCATCAGCGTCACATCCGGTCGATGCCGACGTACGCCTTCGATCGCTTCCATGCCGTTGGTCGCCTCGGCGACGACCCTCATGTCGCGCTCGCCCTGAACCACGGCGACCAGACCCTCACGCAGAAGCGGATGATCATCGACGATCATTACGGTGATCGTCTGATCGAACGTCGAAGTCTGATTCATCGACGATCTCCTGCGTGCGCCTGCGGGCGCGATCGTTGTGCTCCGCTGTCACGGCGCCCGCCTGATGAAGCGCGGACATCAGCGTAACTGGAAAAAGCAAACGCGACCACCTCGATGATGCGTCATGGTCGCGCCAGATACTGCGGACCATTGACCGCAGGCGCGCTCGCTCGTGCGCTTTTCGCATTGCCGGAATGATCAAGCGTCCAGGTTGTGCGCGCGCACTGGCATCCCCTGAGTTGGACAGGACAGGATCCTCCGAAAGGGAGAGGCGCACTCCACGTTCCGCCTGTACGGTTTTGTCTGGCCTCGGCGAGAGGCCTGCACCAACTGCAACGTCGGCGACGCAACGGAGGTCGACATGAATCTCGACGCATGTTTGGCAAGACGCTTTCGGATATTGAGTCTCATGCTTGCTTTGGCGCTGGCCATGCCAACCGTCTCGGTACACGCTGCGGTCTACAGCAAGGAGCCCACGGATGACCTTGCGCTGGTCAAGCACCTGGCCGGCTTCCGAAGCGAATTCGCCGAGGTCAACAAAACCCGGCTTCATTACGTGATCGGCGGTAGCGGCCCCGCACTCGTGCTGCTCCCAGGCTGGCCGGAAACCTGGTGGAGCTTCCACAAGGTCATGCCGGCACTGGCTCGATCCCATACCGTGCTGGCCGTCGACATTCGTGGCATGGGCGCCTCCGCCAAGCCTGCGGATGGTTATGACAAGAAGACCATGGCCAAGGACGTGCACGCGCTCCTGCTGAAGTTGGGATATGGAGAGGTTGCGATCGTCGGACATGACATCGGTGCGCAAGTGGCGTGGAGCTTCGCAGCTAACTATCCGGAGGCCACGAAATCGCTCGTGATGCTGGATGTGCCGCATCCGGACGAAGGCTTGTACAGCTGGCCGATCTTGCCGCGCCCCAATACCTTCGGCGACAAGATCGACCCGGCGGCACCCTTCGCGTGGTGGTTTGCCTTTCATCAGGTAAAGCGTCTCCCGGAGCGGATGCTCGAGGGGCGTGCGTACGTCGAGCAGGAGTGGTTTTTCACTTACCTGATGGCCGACGAATCGGCGCTGTCGTCGCTGGACCGTGCGGTTTATGCAAATGCCTATCGCAGCGCCGATGCCATCCGTGCCGGCAACGCGTGGTACCAGGCCTTCCCGCAGGACATCGTGGACGAGAAAACTTATCCGAAGCTCGCATTGCCAGTGCTCGGCATCGGCGGTCCGGGTTACGGCTGGTTGAGCGGCGCTCTGGCAGCCAGGGCGACCAACGCTCGCACCGTCCAAGTGAAGGGCAGCGGCCACTTCCTGCAGGAAGAAGCGCCGGAAGAGACCGCACGCTTGATCCTCGACTTCCTGACGACAACGAAATGAAACAGGCCCGCGATCCGGCGAGGATCCTTGCTCAACCCACGCAACAGGAGCGAAAGCCATGGCAACGTTGATCACGAAAGACGGCACCGAGATCTACTACAACGACTGGGGCAAGGGCCGCCCCGTCGTCTTCAGTCACGGCTGGCCACTCACTGCAGACGCGTTCGAGGACCAGATGTTCTTCCTGGTGCAGAACGGCTATCGCTGCATTGCGGCTGATCGTCGAGGCCACGGCCGTTCGAGCCAGCCCTGGAATGGCAACGACCTTGATACCTATGCCGACGACCTTTCGGCTCTGGTCGAAAAGCTCGACCTCCAGGGTGCCGTCCACATTGGTCACTCCACGGGCGGCGGCGAAGTGGTGCGCTACATGGGCCGTCATGGCACCCGCAGGGTGGCCAAGGCGGTGCTGATCGGCGCCATCCCACCGGTGATGCTCAAATCCGCGACCAACCCGGGTGGCACGCCGATCGACGTGTTCGATGCGTTGCGAGCCGGCGTTCAAAATGATCGATCGAGCCTGTGGAAGGAACTGGCAATGCCGTTCTACGGCTACAACCGGGCGGGGGCCACCCCGTCACAGGGCGTCATCGATTCGTTCTGGCTTCAAGGCATGATGGCCGGATTGCCGGCGTCGTACTTCTGCATCAAGGCATTCTCGGAGACCGATCTCACCGAAGACCTGAAGCGCATCGATGTGCCAACGCTGGTTCTCCATGGCGACGACGATCAAATCGTCCCCATCGCCGATTCCGCCTTGCTTTCATCCAAGATCATCAAGAATGCAAAGCTGGTGGTTTACCCTGGCGCGCCGCACGGCCTGTGCACGACGCTCAAGGACCGCGTCAATCACGAGTTGCTCGCATTCATCGAACGGTGATGCACGTGAGCCGGTCGACACGACCATGCCGCGCTCCGGATCGCGCGATGGCGCTGGTTCACCCGATCGGCCCGGTGAACTGGTGCTCCGGCGTCATCTGGCTCGAGAGTGCGATATTGCTTGGGTCATGGCGATGTCGAGTTTCCGATCTCTCGACGTCGCCAATCGACGCGCCGAGCTCTCGACGCAATTCCGACGGCGTGCAGCCCGTGTGGGCGCGCAACGTTCGGGTGAAGTGCGATGCTTGGGTGAACCCTGCGCGCCGCCCGATCTCCGCGATCGTCAAGCGACGGAAAATGGGAGAAGAGAGCATTCGAACTGCGGCACGCGAGCGGGCGGCGACAAGAAGGCTGCCGAAGGATTTCTGCTGGCTCGCTAGGGACCGATGCAAGGTTCGAACCGAGATGCCCAACGATTGAGCGACCCCTTCGGCTGTCAATCCCGGCTCGAAGCATCGTTGCTCTACGCAGTCTGTGACTCGTGCGCCGAGGGATGTGATCGCCGGTGAAGACGTTTTTGCCACGTCTCCCGAAATCTGGCTGGCCGCAAGCGCGAGCAAGACACCGAGTTGGTCGATCAGCATCGAATGCGGCAGCGGCGCATGCTCGAAGAAGTCCGGCAACAGCTGCGCCGCGAACCCGACCAGTGCCCGGCCCCAGCCGCCCACGCCTCTGATCGGGCGGCCGACGAGGAGGCCCGGCGATGGCACCCACTGGCGCAGCCACGCCTCCGTCATCTTGATGTTGATGACCTCATACGGCAGCGCATGCGAAATCCTCCATGGCAGCGCTGCGTCGAAAAGCATCGCATCGCCGACCTCGCAGTGGTGCGTGCCTTGATGCTCCGCGTCCCATGGCGTCGTGAGGCTCAACAGCAGGTGATAGTTGCGCGAATCCGCACGAAACTGGTTCAGACGGTCCTCACGGCACGTGAGCGGCGAGCCCTTCTGGTGGACCACGCTGACGTTGCCAAGATCCGCCGCAACGACACGCGCCTGGAATTGCTCGGGGCACGTTACCGACAGCTGCACCGGTGCCTGCACTGAACTGAGCAATGCGGTGTAGAAATCCAGTCGCCGACGCGGGGCTTCCACGTCCGTGGACCAACTTTGCAGGGACAACAACTGGGTCATCGCCAAGCCTTCGCTCGGGAAGAAGACGCTTCACCGAGGTGGCGCGTTGTCACGCAGTCTGCTCCCCGGACGGAAAAGTCGTCAATGCCACCTTGGCACACTCGGTCAAGGGCATCGATTTTCAATGGCAGTTGCAGGCAACCCTGTCACAAATCCGCCAGCGACAATCGATCCACCCCTCCCGATGCAGCCGTTTTCGCTGCAAGAGACCGTCACATGTCCAGCCCGAATCGCACGGTGTTCGCCTCGCTGCCGGGTTCTGCGAAGAGATCCAGGTACGGCACGCGCCATCAATTGGCGTCGAAACAGGAGGATTGGCAACGACCGATGGATCGCACAGGGCTGCAATGTGACCCCGGAAGAATGGCCAGCATTGAAGCGCGATTCGAGGAAAGACTGCGTGAGCGCGAACGCATCGCACGCGAACTCCATGACACGCTGCTCCAGGGCGCACAGTCCTTGATCATCGTGGTGAATACCCTGCTGGCTCGCATGCAGCCTGGTGATCCCATGCGCGACATGTTGGCCAACACGCTTCGGCGCGCCGAAACCCTGATGACCCAGGGTCGCGACCGGATTCGGAATTTGCGGGACGCCTCGAGGGCTTCCGTGAATCTGCCCCAGTACCTTGCCGATGCTTGGAGGGACTTGGGCGGACAGAAGGATTTTCGAATTGTCGTCGAAGGTCGGTCACGCGAGCTGGATCCTGTCGCTGGCGACGAGATTGCGCTGATCAGTCGCGAAGCACTTACCAACGCCCTTTATCATTCCAAGGCCAAGGCAATCGAAGCCCAGATCAATTTCGAGGAAGACGTATTGAGGCTCTACGTTCGCGACAACGGCGTAGGGCTCGCAAAGGACATCCTCGACGCATCCTCGTTGGCTGGCCATTGGGGTCTGTCAGGAATGCGGGAGCGATCCCAAAATATCCGCGGTGACCTGGTCATTTCGAGTGCGTCCGGTGTCGGAACTCAGATAGAACTGGCCGTGCCTGCGTCGTCCGCGTACCCCTCAAAAAGCTGCCGATCATCAAAGAGCGTTCCGCCGAAAGGCGCAGTCACCGGTTCCGACGACTCTGATCTTGGCGGCTTATGAACATGCATCGCGCCGTTAGACCTTAGGCCTCAGCATCAAATGTCGTGGGCACTCCGAGTCTCAGGCCGAGATCTGGACATCGAGGCGTTGCTGTCAGGTTTGTCGCTGTCAGCGCACGACAAATGGCTGAAGGGCGAACGGCGCAGCATGCGTTCGTACGCCGACTCCGGCACAACCTTTGCTGTCAGCGAAGCGGACCTGCAGCGTTTGACCAGCAAGTCGCGGATGCGTCTGTCTTTCTGGCGTGCATCAAGCCACCATTGCAAGAATCGTGGCGTTCCTTACTATGCGAGCGGACGCGAAGTAGAGGCCTACCTATTCACGAATACTGGGGGTTAGGTTTATTTCCCAGCGTGTCCTGGAGACGGTGGATGAATTTGCCCAGTACGCTGCTCGACGCCCTGCGCGCGTTCGTGAGCCAGACGCCGTTGATCCTGTGGGCGGTTGCTATTGCCCTATTCACCGCGGCGGAACTCGTGGCGCGTCAACGCGTGCCGTGGCGGCGCCGAGCGGTCAATCTGGGCAATGGCTCGGTGGTGCTGCTCGTCATTTTTTTGTCCGGACCGCTCGTTGCCGGCACGTTGCACGGGCTCCAGGGTTCGCTCGGCTACAAGCCGCCGTTCCTGCTCGATCACTACGTGCCGTCGGCGCCGCTTGCCGCCTTGATCTTCCTGTTGGCGTACGACCTCGGCTATTACTGGTTTCATCGGTTGCAGCACGCGTCGTCATTGCTGTGGCGCGTGCATGCCGTCCATCACAGCGAAACCGACCTCAACGCGACAAGCTACGTTCGCCAGCACTTCCTCGAGAATGTCCTGCAATCGTTCGCGGTGTTGGTGCCGTTGCTCATGGTCGTCCCGGTCATGCCGCGCACGCTCGCGTGGGTGGCGCTGATCAGCGCGATGGTGCAGTTCTTCGCGCATGCCGCGTTGCAGATCCATTTCGGCCCGCTCTCGGCCTTGTTCATCAGTCCGCGCCTGCACCGTGTCCACCACTCGGCCGATCGCGCCGAGAGCGACTCAAACTATGCGTCGATGTTCCCGCTGTGGGACGTCGTCTTTCGCACCTACCGGCCGCCGTCACCACGACCGGAGCGCACCGGCCTGCACTCGGGCGAACGCCTGCCTGGGCTCTGGCCGTTGCTGTCATCGCCGTTCCGGCGCCGACCGACGACAGCGGCGTGAAGGTGCGGGAGACCCGCGTTCACGCCAGCGCGCGCTCGATCCCCTCGACCGCCACCGCCACCATCCGATCGATCTCGTCCGGCGTGATGCAGAACGGCGGCATGAAGTAGACGATGTTGCCGAGCGGGCGCAGCAGCATTTCGTTTTCGAGGCCGTGGCGGTAGACGCGCAGGCCGCGGCGTTCGGCGGCGGGGAAGGGTTCGCGCGTGCGTTTGTCCTTCACGAGTTCGATCGCGGCGATCATGCCCGTCTGGCGCACGTCGGCGACATGGGGATGATCCTTCAGCGGTGCGATGCGTGCGGCGAGGTGCGCGGCGAGGGCGCGGTTGCGTTCGAGCACGGGTTCGTCGCGGAGCACGGAAAGCGTCGCGAGTGCGGCGCGGCACGCGATCGGGTTGCCGGTGTAGCTGTGCGAATGCAGGAACGCCTTGCCGGCGGAGTATTCGGCGTAGAACGCTTCGTAGATTTGCGCGGTGGTCAGCACCGCGGATAGCGCCATCGTTCCGCCGGTGAGGCCCTTCGACAGGCACAGGAAGTCCGGGACGATGCCGCCCTGTTCGCACGCGAACAGCGTGCCGGTACGCCCGAAGCCGACCGCGATCTCGTCCGCGATGAGGTGGATGTCGAATTCGTCGCAGAGCGCGCGCAGGCCGGTGAGGTACGACGCGTCGTGCATGCGCATGCCACCGGCGCATTGCACGAGCGGTTCGACGATGATCGCGCAGGTCTCGTGGGCGTGGCGTTCGAGGATCGCGCGCAGTTCGCCGAGGCGGCGGCGGGCGCAGTCGGCGGGGCTTTCGCCGGGTTCGGCTTCGTAGGCGTCGGGGGAGGGTGCGAAGATCGGGTCGAGCAGCAGCGCTGCGTAGGTGTTGCGGTAGAGCGCGACGTCGGTGACCGAGAGCGCGCCGAGGGTTTCGCCGTGGTAGCCACCGGTGAGCGCGATGAAGCGCGTGCGTTCGCCGCGGCCGAGGTTGCGCCAGTAGTGGAAGCTGAGCTTGAGCGCGACTTCGATCGCGCTGGAGCCGTTGTCGGCGTAGAAGACGCGGGTGAGGGGAGCGCTTTCGACGACACTCCCCCTCCTCCGCCCTCCGGGCACCTCCTCCCGCAGGGCGGGAGGAGGGACAGCGCGCATGGAAGGGAACGCGCCGGGTTTCGGCGCGATGCGCACGAGTTCTTCGGCGAGTTCGATCGCGGGTTCGTGGGTGAAGCCGGCGAGCATCACGTGGTCGAGGCGGTCGAGCTGGTCCTTGAGCGCGGCGACGATGCGCGGGTGGCGGTGGCCGAGCAGGCAGGTCCACCACGAACTCACGGCGTCGAGCCAGCGTCCGCCGTCGGGGCCGTAAAGCCACGCGCCTTCGGCGCGCGCGATCGGCAGCATCGGCAGGGTTTCGTGGTCGTGCATCTGCGTGCACGGATGCCAGACCACGGCGAGGTCGCGCGCGGCGAGGCGTGAAGCGTGGGTGTTGTCCATGGCTGCTATGATCCGTGGTGACCCTGTTGCCATACAAGCACGCCATGCCCTGCCTACGCGACTCCGGAATGACGAATTGCATCTGCCCAGCTACCCGGCCGGGAAGTGATCGCAGGGCACCCCTCACCCCGGCCCTCTCCCGCAAGCGGGAGAGGGGGAATATCGCCGCGCGCGGGTTCACATTGATCACGACTTCGCGCGCCTCGCGAGGCTTCACGTTGATAGAGATCCTCGTCGTGGTGGTGATCCTCGGCATCCTCGCCGCGATCGTCGTGCCGCGCGTGATGGAGCGCCCGGGCGAGGCGCGCGTGACGCGTGCGCGCCAGGACATCCAGGGTGTGGTGACCGCGCTCAGCCTGTACAAGCTCGACAACTTCAGTTATCCGAGCAACGAGCAAGGCCTCGACGCGCTCGTCGGCAAGCCCTCGGGCGCACCCGACACGCCGAACTGGAAGGGTCCGTACCTCGATCGCGCGCCGAAGGATCCGTGGGGCCATCCCTACCAGTACCAGCAGCCCGGCCAGCACGGCCCGGTCGATGTCTACAGCTACGGCGCCGACGGCAAGCCGGGCGGTGAAGGCGAAGCTGCCGACGTCGGAAACTGGGACCAGTAAAGCGCGGCGAGCGAGCGCGCAGCGATGACCGCGCATCCGCATCCGTCACGCCGCGTCACGCCGGCCAGCGGGCCGCGCGCGTCGCAGGGGTTCACGCTGATCGCGAATCCGCGTGGCCCGCGCGGATTCACGCTTGTCGAGATTCTCGTCGTCGTCGTCATCGTCGGAGTGCTCGCGCTGGCGCTGACGATCGCGGTCGGCGGCAGCGCGGAGCGCAAGCTCGCCAACGAGGCCGAGCGTTTCCAGGCCCTGCTCGCCCATGCGTGCGGCGAAGCGGAGCTTGGCGGGCGCGAGATCGGTATCGTGCTGGCCGCCGATGGCTATGCGTTCCGACGCCTCGATGGTGCCGACTGGCATGCGCCGGGCGGCGACGAACTGCGCGAACGCTCCTGGCCGGGCGGGCTGCGATTCGAATTGCGTCGCGACGGTCATGTACTGGAGCCTGCGTCGCCGAAACATCCGACCCCGCAACTGGTGTGTTTCTCCTCCGGCGAAATGACGCCATTCGTGCTGACGCTCGCACTCGGCGATGTGCCGTCGAGCTGGCGGATCAGCGGCAACGACGACGGCGTGCTCGCGAGCGAACGCATCGAGGCGACGCGATGAATCACCGGCGCGGCTTCACTCTCGTCGAAGTGCTGATCGCGCTTGCGGTGGTCGCGATCGCGCTGCTCGCGCTGGTGCGCGCGGCGGGCGTGCAGGTGCAGTCGTTCGATGCCCTGCGCGAACGCACGCTGGCCGGATGGGTCGCCGCGAACGTCGTCACCGAGGCACGCCTCGCCAGCGCGTTCCCGCCGCTCGGCAGTAGCGATGGCCATATGCAGGTGGGCGGGCGCGACTGGCGGTGGCAACGCGAGGTGCAGGCGACACGCGATGCGGAGATCCGTCGCATCGACGTGCGCGTGTATCTCGGCACGTCGCAGCAACCGTCGGCAAGCCTGAGCGGTTTTGCCGGCACGGCGTTGCAGCCATGAGAACGGGATTGGGAATTGGCGATTCGGGATTCGACACGGCACGCGCACGCGGGATCACGTCGCGCTGCGCCTTGCGGCCCAAGGTCCACGCGGCGGCAAGCCCCGCGGCGACCTGCGCCGAACAATCTCGAATCCCGAATCCGCATTCCCGGCTCCCGTGCGGCTTCAGCCTGCTCGAACTGCTGGTCGCGCTCGCGGTGTTCGCCGCGCTGGCGGCGGCGGCGTATGGCGGGCTCGCATCGATCGCGCGCACACGCGCGGCGCTGGCGCAGCAGCAGGATCGCTTCGCCGCCGTCACGCGCGCGGTGTCCGCGCTCGAACGTGATTTGCGCCAGGCGATCGCGCGGCCGGTGCTCGACAACAGCGGTCACCCCACCAACGCGCTGCTCGGCAACTCCTCTTCGATCGAACTGACCCGCCTCGGCTATGCCAATCCGCTGGCCGAGCCGCGCAGCCACCTCGAGCGCGTCGTCTATGCGAGCGATCGCGGCACGCTGCGGCGCGCCCGCTACGCGGTGCTTGACCGCGCGCCCGATTCGGCGCCGCAGGTGCGCGAGTTGCTCGAACGCGCGGGTGAACTGCATCTGCGCTACTACGGCTGCGACCAGGTCTGGCACGAGGCATGGCCGCCGCGCGGGCTGGCGTGTGCGTCGGCCGCACCGGTCGATCCGCTGGCGGTGTTGCCGCGAGCGATCGAATTCCGCTTCGCGCCCGAAGGTCTCGGCGAACTTCGTCGCGTCGTCGAGCTGCCGTCGACGCTGCCGTTGCAGGCGCCGCCATGACCCGCCTGCGCTCGCGCCAGCGCGGGGTCGCGTTGCTGGTCGCGTTGCTGGTCGTCGCGCTCGCGGTGATCCTGGTCGCGGCTCTGCTCGATCGCGGCGAACTTGCGCTCGCGCGCACGCGCAACGTGCTGCGCGGCGAGCAGGCGGAAGCGTATGCGCTCGGCCTCGATACCTATGCGGCGCAGGTACTGATGCTGACGCACGGCGCATCGCCGGATCCCGACACGAATGCGAGTCCCTGGGCGACGCCGTTGCCGGCGCAGCCGGTGCCCGGCGGCGTGATCGGCGCGTCGATGCGCGATCTCAACGGCTGCTTCAACCTCAACAATCTCGCGCCGGGCGCCCCGGGAGCATGGGGGCCAGTGTTCGACAACCTGCTCGGCGCGCTCCGGCTCGATGCGCAGTTGCGGGCGACGATAGAGAACTGGCTCGATCCGGCAAGGATCCACGACGAGGAGAATTTCTATTTCGCCCAACCCGTGCCGTACCGCGCGCGCGGCGGACTGTTCGCGCATGGGTCCGAACTGCGCCTCGTGCGCGGCGTCACGAGCGAGGTCTATGCGCGGCTCGCGCCGCATGTGTGCGCGCTGCCGCCGGGCACGAAGATCAACATCAACACCGCGACCGTGCCGGTGCTGATGGCGCTGGTCGGACCGGGTCTCTCGCAGGCCGCCGCGCAACGCCTGTGGCAGAACGGTACGGCGCACTGGAGCACCGAGGAGTTCACGCAGCAGCTGACGCAACTGCACGTTCCGGTGCCGCCCGCGCTCGCCGCGCAGATCACCGACCGCAGCGCGTATTTCCTCCTGCGCGGCGACATCGTCCTCGACGAGGTGCCGTTCACGACCTGGAGCATGCTCGAACACCGACAGGGCGGCGTGCATGTGGTCGCGCGCAGCCGCGGCAGCGACGAGGCGCTCGTGGTTGCGACGCCCGGCATCGCACCGCCCGCCGCATCGGCCTTGTAGGGCGGGTCGAGCGCGCAGCGCGAGTCCCGCCGCCCGCCGCGGTCGTCTACAATCGCCGCGGTTCCCGTCACCCTCGCCTACATGTCCGATCGCCTGCTCATACGCCTTGCCCCGGATGGTGGCCTGACCTGGTTGCGCCAGGGCGGCGGCGCGCGCGCTCTTGCGTCGACGTCGGGTGCGCCGCCTGCGGGCGTGCTGGCGGCGGTCGACGAGATCATCGTGCTGGTGCCGGCGACCGAGGTGGTGCTGACCGAGGCGACCCTGAGCGCACGCAATCGCGCGCAACTGCTGCAGGCGTTGCCATATGCGGTGGAGGAGCAGGTGCTTGGTCCACTCGATGACCTGCATTTCGCGGCGTCGCGCGGCACCAGCGGCACGCTCGGCGTGGCGGTTGTCGCGAAGGCGGCGTTGCGTGGCTGGCTCGCGCGGCTGGCCGAGGCGGGCATTCAGCCCGATGTGGTCGTGCCCGAATCGCTCGCGTTGCGCGCGGCTGCGCAGCAGGCGAGCCTCATGATCGACGGCGATCGCGCAGTCGCGCGCCTCGCGCCGTGGTCGGCGTTCGCATGCAGTCTCGCCGAGTTGCCCGGCTGGCTCGCGCTGGCCGGTCCGCGTCACGCGCTCGATGTGCACGATTTCCGTGCCGCACCGGCGCTCGCATTGCCGCTGCATCCGGCCAGCTACCACGAGCGCCAGCGCGATCCGCTGGCGTTCCTTGCCGGCGGTTTTGCCGCCGCACCGCTGAACCTGCTCGATGGCGAGTTTGCGCCGCGCCATCGGCATGCGCGCGGCCGTCATTGGTGGCGGGTCGCGGCGGTGCTTGCCGCCATCGTCGCGCTGCTCGCGTTCGCCGGGCTGGGCGCCGACGTGCTGCGCCTGTCGCGCGAGTCGGCGCGCATCGCTGCATTGACGCAGGACGCGCTGCGCAAGGCGTTTCCGGACATCGACGCCGCACAAATCGCGCGGCTCGGAGCGGAACAGCTCATGCGCGGTCGCCTCGAACGCCAACACGGCGGCGAGAGCAGCGCGGGCGTGTTGCGCGTGCTGGCGCAGGTCGCGCCGATCCTCGGTGATTCGACCCGCACCCAGGTGCGCGGAATCGAATACCGCAACGGCGTGCTCGAAGTCGCGCTGCGCGCGCCGGACATGAGCGCGCTCGACCTCGTGCGCGAGCGCGTCACCACGATCCAGGGACTCAAGGCCGAGTTGACCGCTGCGACGCCCGCGACGGACGGCGTCGACGGCCGCGTGCGCATCGAAAGCGCCGGCGCGGGCGGAGGCAAGCCATGATCGCGGCATGGTGGAACGGGCTGGCCGCGCAGGAACGCCGCATCGTCGCCGTCGGCGGGCTGTTCGCGCTGCTGATGCTCGGCTGGGCGTTCGCCTGGCATCCGCTGGCGCTAAAGCGCGCGGACCTCGAACAGGGCATCGCCAACCAGCGCAGCGAGCTCGCCTACGTGCGCGCGGGTGCGGCCGAGATCGAACGGCAGCGTGCGACCGGCGTGCGCGCGGGTGGGCAGCGCGCCGGCAAGTCGCTGCTCGCACTCGCCGACACCACTGCGCGCGCGGGCGGACTTGGCGAAGCGCTGAAGCGGGTCGAACCGGTTGGCGCGAAGGGGGCCAGGGTCAGCTTCGAGTCGGCGCGTTTCGATGCACTGGCCGGCTGGCTCGAATCGCTCGCGCGCGACTACGGTGTCGAGGCGATCGAACTCTCGACCGATCGCGCCGAGGGCACTGGTCTGGTGAATGCGCGGGTCACCCTGCAGGATGCGCCGTAGGTGCCTCCGCTACATCGTTTGAACATTCTCTTGACGGCCTGCCAAGAAGCGCCGCGGCAGTCTTCCCGATAATCGTCGTCCCCCGTCCAGTCCCCGAATCCATCAAGCCAACGACACCATGCGCCCGATCAAGATCCTGCTCAGCATCCTCCTCGTCCTGCTCGTCGTCGCGGGCGTGTTCGCGTGGAGGCTGCCGGCCGACGTCGGTTACCGCTATGGCGCGCACCTGCTCGGTCCGTTCGCGCTCACCGGCGTGCGCGGCACCGTGTGGGATGGCCACGCGGATGGCGTGAGCCTGCTCGGCAACGATCTCGGCGAACTCGACTGGCACGCGCGCAAGCGCCCGCTGCTCGGCGGCGAGCTGGTCGCCGACGTGCGCATCAAGGGCGGAGAGATCGACATCGCCGGCCTCATGACGCGCCATGGCGACGGTTCGGTGTCGGCCGAAGACCTGCGCTTCAGCGTACCGGCGTCGATGGTCGAGCCGATGATCGGCGCTCCCGACGTGCACCTGCTCGGCACCATCAGCGGTGTGCTCAAGGACGCGACGCTGTGGACCGCGAGCGTGCGCAACGCGACCGGCCATGCACGCTGGAGCGGCGCCGGGGTGAGCGGTGCGGTCGAGGCGCGCTTCACCGACCTGCTGAGCGAGTTCGCTTCGCAACCGGACGGCAGCGTCGCCGGTACGCTGAGCGACGACGGCCAGGGCGAAGTCGCCGTCAACGGTCGCTACTCGTTGCACGTGCCGCTGATTTCCGGCGAGGCGACGCTGGCCGCACGCAACGGCGATCCGCAGGTGCTGGAGATGCTGCGCCACATCGGCACGCCACAGGCGGATGGCAGCAGCAAGGTGGTGGTGGAAGGTCGCATGCTGAAGGCGCTGTGAGCGCCACGCCGGACCACGCGTTCCTCGAACACGCGCTGGCCGTCGCGCAGCGCGCCGCCGACGCGGCGCAGGCGGTGATCGCGCCGCGCTGGCACGCGCAGGATTTTTCGGTCGTCACCAAGGCCGACGCAACCCCGGTCACCGAGGCCGACCGCGAGGCGGAGGCGGCGATCAAGCGCGTGTTGCACGATGCATTCCCGCGCCACGCGTACTACGGTGAAGAGGAAGGACGCGAGGGCGAAGGTGACTTCCTCTGGCTGATCGACCCGATCGACGGCACCAAGGCGTTCGTGCGCGGCTACCCGATGTTCTCGACCCAGATCGCGCTGATGCATCGCGGCGAACTCATGCTTGGCGTGTCGGCTGCGCCCGAGTACGGCGAGCGCGCGTGGGCGACGCGTGGCGGCGGCGCGTTCCTGCGCGGCCGCGACGGCGCGACGCGCGCGATCCGCGTCGCGGAAATCGCCGAGTTCGGTCCCGCCACGGCGATCTCGACCGGCAACCTGAAATCGCTCGCCGCATCGCCGTCGCGCTGGGCAGCCTACGCGGACCTCGTGCGCCGCGTAGGCCGCATCCGCGGTTACGGCGACTTCCTGCACTACCACCTGCTCGCGCGCGGCGCGATCGATCTGGTGATCGAGTCGGACCTCAACATCCTCGACATCGCGCCACTGGTCGTGATCGTGCGCGAGGCCGGTGGCGTCTTCACCGACCTCGACGGCGCCGACATCGGCCTCGACACGCGCAGCGCGCTCGCCGGCGTGCCGGCACTGCACGCGCAGGCACTCGCCACGTTCAATCCCTGAGGAGCGCACGGTCGGGCTGCGCTGCGCGGCGACCGCCCGCAGCCGCAATGTCACGCGTCGCCGCCGGATTGCGTAATTCCCCGCTGACTTGTCCAGCTGGGGAGTGCCGCATGAAAGGTTGTCTGCGCATCGCATGGGCGCTATCCGCCCTCCTGGCGGGGTCCGTCGCGTGGGGCGGACGTGCTCCGCCCGCGCTGCCGGCGCCGATACAGGTGGACGGAACCGTGTGCAGCGCAGGCCTCGGCTGCCGAGTGGTGGGACCCGGGGGCGGCCCATGCGACTTCCCGACCGTGCAACAGGCGGTGGCCGCGAATGCCAGCGAGATCCGCGTCGTCAGCGGCACCTATGCCGAGAACGTCGGCATCGCCGATCGCAACGTCGCGATCGTCGGCGGTTTCGCCAGTTGCGCCGATGCCGCCAACGGGGTCGGTGGTGCGGCCGGCGCGCGCAGCACGATCGCGCCCGCGGCCGGCCGGGCGCTGCTGATCCAGCAAGGCGGTACCGCTGCGATGACGCTGGCGCTCGACCACCTCGTGCTCAGCGGAACGATCGGAGCGGACGGCGGCGCGCTGCGCATCGCCGGCAACGCGGCGCTGGCGACGCGCAACGTCGTCGTCACGCTCGATGACGTCATCGTTCGCGACAGCGCCGCCAACGGCGCGCGCGGCGGCGGCATCGCGGTGCAGGATGCCGACCTCAACCTCGTGCGCAGCGAAGTCAGCGCGAACGTGGCTACGCGCGGCGGCGGCCTCTACTGCCTGCGCGCGATCGTCTTCCTCGACGATCATCCCACCACGCTCGGCAGTCCCGCGGCGGGCGGTGGCAACCAGGCGGTACTGCAGGGCGGTGGCGCCTGGCTCGACCAGGGGTGCAGCCTCGACCTGCGCGGCGTCATCAGCAACAACATTGCCGGGCTCGACGGCGGTGGCGTGTACGTGTCCGCCGGCGGCGCGCTGTATGTCGGCGCGGGCAGCGGCACCGGGCTGGCCGCGATCGTGACCAATGTTGCCAACACCGGCGATGTCGCCGGTGGCCACGGCGGTGGCGCCGTTTTCGCCAGCGGCGTCGGCGCGCAGGTCGACATCACCAATGCCTATTTCGGCTACAACGCCGCCGGTTCGTTCGGCAGTGCGTTGGACAACAGCATCGGCGGCGCGATCGCGCTGGTCGGCGGCGCCGGGCTGCTGGCGCGGCGCTACAACTCGCCCTGCTGGAACGATCGCAGTTGCGTGCAGTTCTTCGGCAACTCCGTGCAGGGACGCGGTGCGGCTCTCTACGCCGACACCGAAGCCGACGTGCACGTCGCCGACAGCCTTTTCATCGCCAATGCCGCACAGGCGGCGAACGGCTCGGTGATCGACTTAGGCAGCAGCAGCGCGACGCGCGTGGTCGAGAGTTCCTACCTCGTGCAGAACCAGCCGGGCAGCAGCGTGGTGCGCCTGTCCGGCGGCAATGCGTTGCTGCGCTCGAACGTCATCGCGGACAACATGTACGCCGGTGCGGCGATCGAACTGGACTTCGTCAACGCCGAGATCCGCGGCGTGAACGTGTGGCAGCCGGGGCGGACCAAGTACCTCAATGTCGGTGGCGGGCCGGACGCGCAGGTCGCTTGCGTGTTTTCCGACAGTGCCAGCGCCGAATGGCCGCTGGCGGCGCAGGTCGTGTTGACCGGCGATCCGATCTTCCGCGCGCCGCACGACTACGACTATCGCGTGTATCCGCGCAACGGCGGCTCCATCAGCGACGTGGTCGACCGCTGCCTGCCCGCGCACCTGCAGTCGACGCTCGCCGCGGATCTCGTGCTGGATGTGCTCGGCCAGCCGCGCAATGTGGACCTGGCGACGATCGGCAACGCGCCCGGTCCGATCGACATCGGGCCGGGCGAGGAGCAGATCGACATCGGCGACCTGATCTTCCGCGATTCGTTCGACCCGCTCTGAGTCGCGTCCGTCCGTGCACCGATGCACGGACGGACGCGTGCGCTCATTCGAAGCCGCTGCCGAAGATCGGGTCGTCGTGCTGGCACAGCGTCGGTACCATGCCGCGCTGCCACAGGCTCGGGCCCTGGCGAACGATGTAGTCGACCGCGTAGACGTCGTGCTGGTAGCCGGTGTTGGAACGATCGACCAGGTGGAACGCGTACGGGCGCGGGTTGTATCGACAACTGGTGACGAGCGAGGCGTAGGCACTGTCGAATCCGGCGATCGAGCCGCCGATCTCGAGGCCCTGGCCCCAGTAGCTCGTCGTCTGCGTTTCTTCGGTGACGCCCTCGCTGAACTCGTATGCGCCGCCGCCGACCACCTGGGCGACGAAGCCCGCTTCGAGGTCGAATTCGGCGCCTACGCGCGTGGAGCTTTCGAACGAGGTGTTGTTGCCGACCAGGTTGGTCGAGGATTGACTGAGGTCCCAGTCGATCGAACCGCTGGCGCCCACGACATTGCCATCCCAGATGCCCGCTTGCAGCAGGCCCGAGTAATTCGTGCAGCCGGGCATCGCACCGCTGCCGTTCCACAGCATGTCGCCGTGCACCTCGATGCTGCGGAACGCCGACCCGGCGTTGTCCCACACGAGTGCATTGAACCAGCCGTCGTTGGCGACCGGGTCGCACACCGAGTCCGGATACGCGGGCGGCTCCGCATGCACGTCGCCGAACACCTGGACCTCCGCCACCCGCAGCCTCGCCACGCCGGGATGCTGCAGGCGGATGTAGCGCGCCTTCAGCATGGTTGCCGGGTTGGCCGGATCGCGCGTCCAGATGTTCCAGCGATCGTAGGTGACGTCGTCGGCGGTCTCCGGCGCGAACGTGCGCACGCCGGCACCGCTCGGAAGGGCGGCGCCATTCATCGGCGCGCTCGACGTGAACACGCGGAAGCCGGCGAGTTCCGCCGCGTGTCCGTACGTCGGGAACACGCGGATGTTGGAGACATCCTGCACGCTGCCGAGATCGATCTGCAGGTACGGTTGGCTTGAGTCGCCGCTCGACTGCGCCTCGGTGCTGAATCGGCCGTCGGTCGCCTTGTCCTGCGCGCTGCCGGCCACGAACGCCGCGTTGCTGGTGACGGTGCGGAACAGCGCGATGCTGTTCCAGTCGCGTTGCAGCGGGAACCATTGCGCGGGCGGGTGGCCGGGTGACGCGGCCGCGATGTCCGTGTCCCATGTACGCGCGTCGCTGGCCGAGGTGTAACGGCTGCCATCGATCACCTCGCACATGCGCACCGCACTCTCCGGGTCGACGCCGCCGGCGGCGCTTTCGACCTGGTACGAGTAGCAGTTGAAGCTGTTGTCCTCGATCACGGTGAGGGCTTCGCCGTGATCCTGCGAATAGCCCTGGTCGACCTGGAAGCCGTTCTCCGACCCGTGGATGGCACCGTAGCTGCTCTGGTAGTTGTAACCCGCGGTCGCCTTCACGGTCGCTTTCGCGCCGATGCCGAGCACGTCGCCGCCGACGGCGACGCCGAGGTAACCGGACACGTCGTGCGAGGTGAAGCTGCCGGAGCGCTCCTCCAGGCTGGAACCGCCGGAGGTCGACTTGCCGAACGTGCCGAGCTTGGCGGCAGCGGACTGCAGGCGCTGGAAGTAGGGCGGCAGCCAGACGACCTGGCGGAGTTGCGGTTCCTCGACCATGCGGCAGTCGGTGCCGAGCGTCGCTTCGACGGAATCGCCGTCGAAGTCGCTGGCGACGAGGTCGAGCGCGGTGAGGCTGTTGAGCGCGTTCGAGGTCTCCGTGGTGAACATGCCGCCGAACGTTGACGGATTCGAGGTATCAGTCAGGTGCCAGATTCCATGCAGCAGGTTCTGCGTCTGGTTGCGCGACAGCGTCATCACCTCGGCGATACCGTCCTTGTCCATGTCGGCGACGGCGACGTTGACCATTGCGAGGTCGCTGGTGCCGCTAACCGGGTAGTAGCCGGCGTACGTCGGCGTGGTCCTGACGTGGTACATGAAGCCCGGGGCGCTGCCGCCGTTGCTGCTGCCGCCGACACTGACCGTGATCGACTGCTGGTACGTGCGCGTGACATTGAGATTGTCGACGATCGTGAGCTTGACCGTGCGCGTGCCGGCCGCGGTGTAGACGTGCACCGGGTTGATGTCGTGGATCGCGCCGGTGGCGTCGCCGAAGTCCCAGGTATAGGTCGCGATCGGCCCGGTCGACGTGTTGTCGAACTGCACCGTGAGGCCGTCGGCGACGTACAGATAGCCCGCGGCGAGATCGACCTCGGCCTTGAACACCTCGACCGCGAGGCGCGTGTTGGTGTCGTCGCGCGCGAGCACGATTTCCGACGGCGACACGCGATCGACGTTCGCGATCGTCGCTTCGAAGCTCTTCAGGCCACCCTCGTAGTCGCCCTGCACGAGGTGGCTCGAGTCGAACTCCTCGCCGCTGCCGCGGCTGGCGAAGCCGATGTCGGTGATCGCGTTGCCGGCGTCGCGCGTGGTCGTGAAATGATGCAGGCGCTGGCCGATGTAGTTGAACGACGATTGGCGGAACTGTGTATGGACGACGAGTTCCGCCGCCGCGCTGTCGACGACATCACCCGCGTCGGCCTCGATACGATCGATGCTGTCGATGCCCGGCGTGCCGTTGTCGGCGGTGTAGGAGAATCCGAGCACGCTCTGGAACGACTTGCTGCCGATCGCGGTGTCGCTGCCGACGATCGGCAACGCCGCCGTCGTCGGCTGGTATTCGAGCAGGTGGTAGTTCAGCGTGCGCGTGCCGCCGGAACCGGTGTCATCCACCACCACTGCCTGCGCGCGCCCGTCCAGCAGCATGTCGTCCGCGGCCAGGCTGATGTTGCCGACCGCACCGCTGCGGCTCCAGTGGCCCGCGCTGCTGTCGTCGGCCTGCGCGATCGTCCCGTTCGCGCTGCCGGTGAGCACGAAGACCTGCATGCCCGAGGCCGTGCGCACGAGCACGGCCAGCTCCTGTTTGCGGTCGGTCGAGCCGTCGAAGTCGCCGGCCGCGAGGTCCACCGCGTTGATCGACTGGTTCAAGGTCCAGCTGTCGATGAGCTCCGCCGAAGGCGCGCCGGATCGGCGGAATACGCCGAGCCGCAGCGCATTCGAGCCGGTGACCTTGTTCGCCGTCACCACTTCGTCGGCGCCATCGCCGTCGAGGTCGACGCTCACCGCCTTGACGAATGTGGTGCCGGCGAGATCGCCGGGAAACAGGCCGCCGCGGATCGTGCGCGTGAGCGGCGGCGGCTCGGGGTCTACTGCGGGCTGGTATTCGTCGAACGCGTTGAATCCACTCGCGGCGATCATGTCGATCGCCTCGGCTTCGCCGCCGAGGGTAACGCGACGTCCGAATGGCGTGTTGTCGCATCCGATGTCGGTGCGCACGTGGGTCGCGAAACGCGGCAGGGGCGCGGCGGCGCCCGTGGCTGCGAACAGGCACAGGCCGGCCAGCGGCAGGGCAAGGTGCGCGAGGCGGGTTGCGGGTGTCTTCGGGTGCATTCGGGATTCCCCCAGGTTCGTCGGAGCCGCGCGACCGTCCGCCGCTGCGGGCGGAAGTTCTGCTGGCAACGAGGTCAAGCGCGGAAAGGTGCAGCGACGTATCAGCGTCGGCGGAAATTCCCTCGATGCGCCGATGGCGGCGGTTGCGCCGATATGATGGCGGCGGCACGGGGGCGGGGAAGGGCGGACGATGGATGCCGGGCAGTGGAATCGCGTGCGAGCCATGTTCGAAGCAGCGCTGGAGCTGCCGGAGGCGGAGCGCCGCGCATTCGTCGAGGCGACCTCCACCGACCTCGCCTTGCGCGATGAAGTGTTCGCCCTGCTCGCCGCCGATGCAGGCACGGCGGCCGTTGCGACCGACGTGGGGGATGCAGCACCGGACCTGCTCGCCGGGATCGGCGACGATGCGGGCGCGGACGAACGCGGGGCCTTGGTCGGTACGCGCGTCGGGCCGTGGAGACTCGAGCGCGAACTCGGACGCGGCGGCATGGGAGCGGTGTACCTCGGTGAGCGCGTCGACGGCGATTTCCGCCAGTTCGCGGCGATCAAGCTGGTGCGGTCGAGCTGGGAAGCAGGCGAGCTGCAGCGGCGCTTCCGCAGCGAGCGGCGCATCCTCGCGAGCCTCGATCACCCGAACATCGCGCGCCTCGTCGACGGCGGCGAGACGGCGGACGGCAAACCGTACCTGGCGATGGAGTACGTCGACGGCCAGCCGCTGTGCGCGCACTGCGATGCACGGCGCCTGGCGGTCGCCGATCGCCTGCAACTGTTCCTCGCGGTGTGCGCGGCGGTCGCCTACGCGCATCGCAGCCTGGTCGTGCACCGCGACCTCAAGCCATCGAACGTGCTGGTCGGCAGCGACGGCGAGGTGAAGCTGCTCGATTTCGGCATCGCGCGCCTGCTCGAGAACGATGCCGCGATGACCGGTTCGGCGATGCGCGTGTTCACGCCGGAATACGCCGCGCCCGAACAGGTGCGCGGCGACCCGCTCACCACCAGCGTCGACGTGTACGCGCTGGGCGTGATGCTGTTCGAGCTGCTGACCGGGCGTCGGCCCTATCGCCTTTCCGCGACGACGCCGGCGATGCTCGAACGCGCGATCCTCGCCGAGGAGGCGCAGCGCCCGTCGCAGGTAGCCGTTTCCGGCGACGCGTTGTCGTCGCCGCTGGCGCATGCCCGTGCGAGCGAGCCGCACCAGCTCGGCGCGAGCCTGCGCGGCGATCTCGATGCGATCGTGCTGAAGGCGTTGCGCAAGGAACCGCAGCAACGATATGTCTCGGTCGAGGCGCTGGCGAACGATGTCCGCTGCTACCTGGGCCGGCAACCCGTCGCGGCGCGACGTGGCAACTGGCGCTATCGCGGCGTGCGCTTCCTGCAGCGCCACTGGCTCGCCGTCGCGCTGGGGTCGATCGCCTTCGCGGGCATCCTGACCGGGCTCGGTGTCGCGCTGTGGCAGGCCGAGCGCGCGCGACAGCAGGAGCTCGTCGCGCAGAACGAAGCGCGCAAGGCACGCGCGGTGTCGGAGTTCCTGACCGGCGTGTTCAAGGCGGCAGAGCCCGGCAGCAGCGACGGCCGCGATCCGCGCGCAAGCGAACTGCTCAGGCGCGCGGCGGACAAGGTCGGGGCGCAGTCCGACATCGCGCCGACCGGCCGCGCGAGCATGCTGATGGCGATCGGCAGCGCGTACCTCACGATGGACGACCATCCGCGCGGACTGGAGCTCATGCGCAGCGCGCACGAAGCGGCGTTGCGCGGCGACGATGTGCGCCTGCGCGCCGAAACGCAGCTCGAGCTCGCGCGCGCGCTCGACTCGGACGGCCAGTCGAACGCGGCATTGCACGAGCTCGAACAGGCGCAGTCGTTCGTCGCGACCGATCCGCTCAGCGACGGCGTGCTCAGGCGTCGCTTCGGCTACCTGATCGCGGTCGTGTACAACAACCTCGACCGTGCGGCGGACGCATTGCCGCATCTGGACCGGGTCTATCGCGAAGCGGTCGCGACCGACGGCCTCGGCAGCGCGGCAGTCGGCAAGTTCGTCGACCTGTACTCCTCGCTGCTGATCTCCGCGCATCGCGGTGGGGATGCGATCGCGCTGACGCAGCCCAATTACGAGGCCTCGCGCCGGCGCCCGGACCTGCCGCTGCTCGAACGCTCCAATTTTGCCGCGGCCTATGGCCTTTCGCTGCTGCGTGCCGAGCGCGCCGCGGAGGCCGAAAGCGCCTATCGCGAGGCACTCGCGCTGGACGAGAAGCTGTACGGCGTTGGCAACCTCGCGACGGACATCTCGATGAACAATGTCGCCGCGGCGCTGCGCAACCAGCGCCGGTTCGCCGAGGCAGCCGAGTTCGGCGCGCGCGTGCTGGCGATGCGCAGGGCGCACCTGCCGGCGGATTCCGCGGCGATCGCGCGCTCGCTGGCGATGCTCGGCGACATCTGGCGCAGCGCGGGCGACTTCGACAAGGCGGTGCCGTTGCTGCGCGAGAGCGTCGCCATCTTCGACAGGCGCGGCGAGGATGACCGCGCTTCCGCCATCACGGCACACCTCAACCTGATACGCGCGCTCGAAGCGGCGGGCGCCTACGACGAGGCGTTGCAGGTGATGAGCCACGTACTGCCCCACACGCAGCGCAGCAGCAGCCAATACGCCGGCGCCGGCGGCGCCGAGGTGCGTCTCATGCATGCGCGCCTGCTCGCGCGAGCCGAGCCGGAGGGCAAGGACTGCAGCGCGATCGCGCACGTGCTGGAGGTCGCGCCCGCCGGCGAAGCCGTCGCGGTGGAGGCACACGTGCTCGCCGCCGATTGCGAGCGGCGCAACGGTCGCACGCAGCCGATGCAGGAGCACCTCGCCGCCGCGGGTGCGGCGCAACTGCCGCCGGATCGACTCAGCGCCTATGCGCGCGAGCGGCTGGCCGAGCTCGGCGCCCGCCGTTGAAGGGCCCGGTCGCTGCGCCGGGTCGCGTCCGGCCGACCGCGTCGCCCAAGACGTGGTTCGTCTATATCCTCGAATGCCGTGACGGCAGCCTCTACACCGGCATCGCGATCGACGTGGCGATGCGCTTCGCGCTGCACGCGGCCGGACGCGGTGCCCGCTACACCCGTTCGCATCCGCCGTTGCGCGTGCTCGCGAGCTTCGAACATCCCGACCGCTCCAGCGCTGCCAAGGCCGAATACGCGATCAAGCAGCTGACGCCAGCGGAGAAGCGCGCGCTTGCCGGCGCGTCCAGAGGGCGCTGAGCGATGCCACCCCCGACGACAGGCACATGCAAGGTAGTTGTTATATTGTAACCATCTTGGGGTGTTGCTCCCTCGACCCGGAACCGCTTCGCATGCGCTTGCCTGTCCTCCTCCTCAGTTCCACCCTCGTGCTCGCGCCGCTGATTGCGGCGCGTCCTGCGTCCGCCCGCGAAGGCGCGATGACCGTGCAACAGCAACTGGATGCGCTCGCCGCGCGCGTGAAGGTGCTGGAGGCGAACGACAGCCTGTTGCGCAAACAGGCGGAGGATGCAATCGCCGCGGCGCAGGCCGCGCGGGCGGAACTGGCCGCGCTGAAGGCGGCACCGCCGCCGGCGGTCGCCGCGGTCGAGGCCGCGCCACCTGCCGCGGCGCCGTCCGGTGGCAATGCGAACGCGTTCAATCCGGCGATCAGCGTCATCCTCAACGGCAGCTACACGAGCCACTCGCTCGACCCGAACCACTACGCGCGCGCCGGTTTTCCAGTCGTCGATGAAGGCGGGCCTGGACCGCGCGGCATCTCGCTTGGAGAGAGCGAAGTCTCGCTGGCCTCGAACATCGACGAGAAGTTCTACGGCCAGCTCACGCTGACTGCGCACAGCGACAACGGCGAAGACCATGTCGGTGTCGAGGAAGCGTTCATCGACACCACCGCGCTGCCGGACGGTTTCAACCTGCGCCTCGGCCGCTTCTTCTCCAACATCGGCTACCTCAACAGCCATCACGCGCACACCGACAACTTCTTCGACCGGCCGCTCGCGTACCAGGCGTTCCTCGGCAGCCAGTACGGCGACGACGGTGCCCAGCTGCGCTGGCTCGCGCCGACCGACCTGTACCTTGAAGTCGGCGGCGAGATCTTCCGCGGCGGCAACTATCCGAGCGGCGGGGCCGAGCACAGCGGCGCCGGCGTGAAGACATTGTTCGCGCATGCGGGCGGCGACATCGGCATCGAGAATTCGTGGCTCGCCGGCCTGTCGATGCTGAAGTCGAGCGCGACCGGCGCGGCCGACGGCTTCAGCGGCGACAGCACCTTGTACATCGGCGAAGCGACGTGGAAATGGGCGCCGCAAGGCAACTTCAAGGATGGCGGCGTGACCGTGCGCGGCGAGTACTTCGTCGACCATCGCAACGGCACGGCGGTCAATCCGCTCGACGAAGGCGAGCCGCTCGCCTGGCATGGCGCACGACGCGGCGCCTATGTCGAAGGCATCTACCGCTTCAACCGCACATGGGACATCGGTTACCGCGTCGACAAGCTGTGGGCCGATCGCACGGGTCCGTATGCGAGCGCGTTCGATCCCTACCGCAACACGCTGGAACTGACCTGGCGCAACAGCGAATTCAGCCTGCTGCGCCTGCAGTTCGCGCGCGACCAGCCGACGAGCAACACGACCGACAACGCGCTGACGCTGCAGTACCAGGTCAGCCTCGGCGCACATGGCGCGCACAAGTTCTGATCGGCAAGGGGCGCCCTCATCCACGATGCCCCCGGGACGAGGGCTGAAAAGCATCGCGCCTTCCGGCGCTCCCACGGGGAGTCCCGCCTGGAATCGACGATGCGCAGATTCTTGCTGTGTACGTAGGAGCGGCTTCAGCCGCGATGCTCTTGCCCTGACAGGTGGACGAATGAACAAGCTGATCATGCTGTGCACGCTGGCCCTCTGCGCCGCCGCCTTCACCGCGCCCGCGCACGCGAACCTCAAGGTGTTCGCGTGCGAACCGGAATGGGGTTCGCTGCTCAATGAACTCGGCGGCGACAAGCTCGACGTCGACGTCGGCACCTCCGCGCTGCAGGACGTGCACGTGATCGAGGCGAAGCCGAGCCTGATCGCCAAAGTGCGGCGCGCCGACCTCGTGGTCTGCACCGGTGCCGATCTGGAAATCGGCTGGCTGCCGCAGCTGGTGCGCCAGTCCGGCAATCCGAAGATCGCGTCCGGCGCCGGCTCGTTCATGGCGGCGGACCAGATCACGACGCTGGAGAAGCCCTCGCAACTCGATCGCGCCAACGGCGACGTGCATCCGGGCGGCAATCCGCATTTCCAGATGGACCCGCAGCGCGTTCTGGTCATCGCGAAAGCGCTCGCCGCTCGCCTCGGTGAACTGGATGCCGCGAACGCCGCCACCTACCAGCAGCACCTCGCGGATTTCATCACGCGCTGGAGCGCGGCGATTCCGAAGTGGGAAGCAAAGGCGGCGCCGCTCAAGGGCCGCAACGTCGTCGTCCACCACAACAGCTGGATCTACCTCACGACCTGGCTCGGCCTGCACGAGATCGGTTCGCTCGAACCCAAGCCCGGCGTGCCGCCGACCAGCGCGCATCTGGCGACGCTGGTCGACACGACGAAGAATGGCCACGCGCTCGCGATCATCCGCGCCGCCTACCAGGATCCGAAGCCGGCCGACTGGCTCGCCGAACGCACCGGCGTGCCGGCACTCACGCTGCCGTTCACGGTCGGTGGCGATGCGCAGTCGAAGGACCTGTTCTCGTTCTACGACTCGACCATCGACAAGCTGCTCGGAGTCGCCAAGTGAATCCCAACTGGTCCGGTCTCGACATCGGCATCCTCGGCCCCGCCTGCGCAGCGGGCCTGATCGTGTTGTCCACGCACGTGCCGCTCGGTCGGCGCGTGTTGTCGCGCGGCATCATCTTCATCGACCTCGCGATCGCGCAGATCGCCGGGCTCGGCGTGATCCTCGCGCAGTACGTCGGCATCGACGAGGCGAGCTGGGGCGTGCAGGTCGCCGCTGCGCTTGCCGCGCTCGCCGGTGCCGCACTGCTGGCGTGGACCGACCGGCGCTGGCCCGAATACCAGGAGCCGCTGATCGGCACCCTGTTCGTGCTCGCCGCGACCGGCGGCCTGCTCCTGCTCGCGAACAATCCGCAGGGCGGCGAACACCTCAAGGACCTGCTGGTCGGGCAGATCCTGTGGGTCAGCTACGGCCAGCTCGTGCCGGCACTGCTGCTGTCGGTCGCGCTGCTCGCGTTCCTCGGCTGGCGTCGCGGCCGTCTCGATGGCGTGCTGTTCTATGGCCTGTTCGCGCTTGCGATCACCGCGTCGGTGCAACTGGTCGGCGTCTACCTCGTGTTCGCGAGCCTGATCGTTCCGGCACTCGCAACCGCGGGAATGCAGGGCCGGGCGCAACTGGTCGCGGCCTATTCGATCGGCGCACTCGGCTACGCCTCCGGCCTCGTGCTCTCGGCCGTGCTCGACCTGCCGAGCGGTGCGTTGATCGTGTGGACCCTGGTCGGCTGCGCGCTGCTCGCGCAAGCGGTCCCGGCGGTGCGCCGCTCGCATCCGGCGCATTCCGTGGGCTGAACCGTGGCCGCGTGAATGCCCTTGTGCGGTAGTCTGGCGCGACCAGTCGATGCCGGGAGAGTGGCGATGACGAATTCACGTGGTGCCCTGCTGCTTGTCGCGACACTCGGCGTCGCCGCGTGCTCCGCTCCGCTTCATCGTCCGGAGCATGACGAACATGCGATGACGGCGACGCCGGCCGCTGCGCCCGGGCCCACTCTCTCCCAGTGGGCACGAGGCGCGCAGCGGCTCGACAACCTCGGCACCCATTCACGCGCGGTCACGACGACGTCGGCCGAGGCGCAGGCGTATTTCAACCAGGGCCTGCGACTGGTCTATGCGTTCAACCATGACGAGGCCGCGCGTGCGTTCGCGCGCGCGATCGAGCTCGATCCGGCGTGCGCGCTCTGCTACTGGGGCGCGGGCGAGGCGCTCGGGCCGAACTACAACATGCCGGCGATGCCTGAACGCTGGACCGTGTTGTGGCAGGCGCTGCAGTCGGCGCAGCAGCAGGCGGCGCATGCGACGCCGGTCGAGCAGGCCCTGATCGCGGCGCTCGCGAAACGCTATCCGGGGCCGCAGCCGCTGTCGCCGGACGCGATGGCGCCGTACAACCGCGCCTACGCGGACGCCATGCGCGACGTCGCGCATCGTTTTCCTGCCGACGACGACGTGCAGGTGTTCTTCGCCGAAGCGGCGATGACCGCGAACCCGTGGAAACTTTGGCGCAACGACGGCACTGCCGCTCCGGGTACGGACGAAATCGTTGCGACGCTGGAGACGGTGCTCGCGCGCAATCCCGCGCATCCGGGTGCCAACCACTACTACATCCACGCCGTCGAGGCGTCGCCGCATCCGGAAAAGGCGATCGCCGCGGCCGAACGCTTGCCCGGGCTGATCCCGGGCGGCGGCCACATCGTGCACATGCCGGCGCACATCTTCCAGCGGGTCGGCCGCTACGCCGACGCGAGCGAGGCGAACCGTGCCGGTGCGCGTGTCGACCTCGCCTACATCGAGCAGGCGAAGCCGCCGGAATGGGCCTACTACGCCGGCATGTACCTCGCGCACAACTACCAGTTCCTCGCCTACGCGGCGTCGATGCAGGGACGTTCGGCGGAGGCGCTGCAGGCGACGCGCGACATGCGCGCGCACGTGCCGGACGCGATGCTGCAGATGGGCAGCGGGTTGGACTGGTACATGGCCGAGCGCTACTTCGTGCTCGAGCGCTTCGGTCGCTGGCGCGAGTTGCTCGATGAGCCGGCGCCCGATGCCAGCCTGCAAGGCTTGCGCGCGGCGCACCACTACGCGCGCGCGTGCGCGCTCGCGGCGACCGGCGACATCGCCCACGCGCGCGAGGAGAAGGCGAAGCTCGACGCGATCGCCGCCGCGTTGCCGACCGACGCGCCGGCCGGACTCAACCTGGCGAAGGATCTGCTCGTCGTCGCGACCGACGTCGCCAGCGCGCGCATCGCGATCGCCGAAGGCAATCGCGCCGCCGCGGTCGCTGCGTTGCGCCGTGCGGTCGACGG
>Ga0209023_10001002_pt1 | contig 39661 bp, 41 predicted proteins | sample LakOneMetagenome_FD_187468 | JGI IMG/M metagenome (GOLD analysis project Ga0209023, IMG submission 187468) | Freshwater and sediment microbial communities from Lake Erie, Canada (SPAdes) (version 2) | ecosystem: Environmental > Aquatic > Freshwater > Lentic | place: Lake Erie, Canada...
GGTCTCCTGACGCTGGTGATCTCGCACGCGACGTTCTGCATCGTGACGATCTTCAACAACGCGATCGCGCGGCTGCGCCGGATGGGCGGCTCGCTCGAGGAGGCATCGGCCGACCTCGGCGCCGGCCGGTTCACGACGTTCCGCCTCGTGACCCTGCCGATGCTCCGCTCGGCGCTCCTCGCCGGTGGGCTGCTGTCGTTCGCGCTGAGCTTCGACGAGATCATCGTGACGACGTTCACCGCCGGTCAGGGCATCGAGACGCTCCCGATCTGGATCCTGTCCAACCTCTTCCGCCCCAACCAGGCCCCGGTCGTCAACGTCGTCGCCGCCGCTCTCATCCTGCTGTCGGTCGTCCCCATCTGGCTCGCCCAGCGCCTCGCCGGAACCGACGAGGGGGTGGCGGCGAAGTAGGGGCGTCGGTTTCACCGGCTCGCCGGGGAAACTGTCACTTCTCGGCCGAAGTTTCAGTCGAGAAGTGCTAGTTTCACCGGCTCGCCGGTGAAACTAGCGACCGCTCAGTCGTCGCCGAGGAGCATCCGGACGGACGTGGCGACGTCGAGTGCCTGGCTCTCGATGAGGGTCTTCATCGAGGCGTCACCGGTGAGCCAGATGAGGAGCTGGCCGACGATGAGGTGGCGTACGGCGAGCACGACGGTCGCATAGGACCCGTGCGCGAGGCTGACCAGGTCGAGGGGGTGGTCGTCGGCCTTGTCGACGACATCGGTGACCGCGTCGGCGAGGGACAGCAGGGAGCTGGTCATCGCGGAGACGCGGGTGACGTCGTGCTCGTCGAGGCCGAGCGAGCAGAGGTTGAAGCCGTCGGCGGTGCCGATCATGGCCGAGGTGACGGTCGGGGTCGACTCGACGACACTGCGCAGGATCGGGAGCAGGGCTCGGCCGATCTGCTCGGACCAGAGGTTCCAGTCGGCAGCGATGTCGCTGTCCATCTCGGTGCCGTTAGCCTCGAGGCTGGTGTCAGGCTCTCGGTGCAAGGGAAGCACCTCCGCGACATGCTCGTCGTCAAAGCCGTCGATCGGTGCAGGCAGTCCGGCCATCACCCGACTCCCTCCACGACTGCGGGGACCCGGAGGGCCGTGCGCAGCACGCGATCAACGTCATCCTTCGCCCGAGGATCGGCCGTCAGGACCGGGATCTGAGCATCCTGCCGGTCGATGACCGAGCGGAACTCCTCCAGCGGGACCTGCGCGTGCTCGAACCGGGTGAGGGCAACGGTCAGCTTGTGGGTCGGCACCTCGTTGGCGATGAACTCCAGCCAGAGCTCGGCGTCGAGGAGGGCGTGCTCGTGGTGGCTGTAGAGCCAGATGACCACACCATTGCTGCGCGGCATCGCCGACTTGCGGACGACGTCGAACCGCTCCTGGCCGGGCGTGCCCACGATGGACACCCGGCTCCCGTCGGGGGCGGACCACTGGCCGATCTCGAGACCGACGGTGGTGGTCGCCTTCAGATGCCGGCCTCCGCGCAGCATCATGGCCGTGCTGGCGACGTCGGTCGTCGCGACCGACGAGTCCGACACGGTGCACACAGCGGTGGTCTTGCCGACGCCGAAGGGTCCGACGAACGCGACCTGACGGTTGGTGGTGCCGCCGATGACCGACTTCACACACTCACCCCCGATTTCGTTCGGCGCGGCTGCCGCAGCGGCGGGTTGCCCGAGCGGCTCTCTCTCCCCGAAAGGTAGGTGCGCCCTCAGCGGTGCCGCAGAGGAATGGGAAAGAAGGAAGGTAAAAACCCGGCCCGTGTGGGGCGAGCCACGCAGGCGTCGGTCTGGCCGCAGCCCGGCTTAGACGGCGTACGGCGCCAGCTCGCCGGCGAGGTCGGCATGGGCGCGCCCGCTCACCCTGGTGCCGTCGCCGGTGTGCTCGAGGGACTCGATGTCGGCGTTCTGGTGGACCTTGTTGAGAAGGTCGCCGCGCTCGTAGGGAAGCAGCGCCGAGAACTCGACGCCGGGGCGCGGCAGCTCACCCTCGATGGTGCGCAGGAGGTCGTCGATCCCGGCCCCCGTGCGCGCGGACACGACCACCGAGTGGGGCTCGCGCTGCTTGAGCCGCGCGATCACCATGGGGTCGGCCGCGTCGGCCTTGTTGATGACGACGAGCTCGGGCACCTTGTCGGCGCCGATCTCGGCGAAGACCTCGCGGACGGCGGTGATCTGACCCTCCGGGTCGGGGTGTGACCCGTCGACGACGTGCACGATCAGGTCGGCGTCGGCCACCTCCTCCAGCGTCGAGCGGAACGCCTCGACGAGCTGGTGGGGCAGGTGCCGGACGAAGCCGACGGTGTCGGTGACGGTATAGATCCGGCCGTCGCCGGCCGTCGTACGACGGGTCGTCGGGTCGAGGGTCGCGAAGAGCGCGTCCTCGATGAGCACCCCGGCGTCGGTGACCCGGTTGAGCAGCGAGGACTTGCCGGCGTTGGTGTAGCCGGCGATCGCGACGCTCGGCACCTGGTGCCGGCGCCGCTCCTGGCGCTTGGTGTCGCGGGTGCCCTTCATCTCCGAGAGCTCGCGGCGCAGCTTGGCGATGCGGGAGTTGATCCGCCGCCGGTCGGTCTCGATCTTGGTCTCACCGGGTCCACGTCCCCCGATGCCGACGCCGCCGGCACCGGCCCGGCCGCCGACCTGGCGGGAGAGGTTGCCGCCCCAGCCGCGGAGACGCTGCTTGAGGTAGTTGAGCTGGGCCAGCTCGACCTGGGCCTGGCCCTCCTTGGACTTCGCGTGCTGGGCGAAGATGTCGAGGATCAGCGCGGTCCGGTCGACGACCTTGACCTTGAGCCGGTCCTCCAGGTTGCGCAGCTGGCTGGGGGCGAGCTCGCCGTCGCAGATGACGGTGTCGGCGCCGGAGGCGGCCACGATCTCGCCGAGCCCCTCGACCTTGCCGCGGCCGATGTAGGTCGCCGGGTCGGGGCTGCTGCGTCGCTGGTAGATCGCGTCGAGCACCTCCGAGCCGGCCGTCTCGGCCAGCAGGGCGAGCTCGGCCATGGAGTTCTCGGCGTCCGCGACGGTGCCGCCGGTCCAGACGCCGACCAGGACCACCCGCTCCAGCCGGAGCTGGCGGTACTCGACCTCGGTGATGTCGTGGAGCTCGGTGGACAGGCCGGCCACCCGGCGGAGCAGGTAGCGCTCGGCTAGGTCCTGCTCACCGGTCGTCAGCTCCTGCTCGTTGTCCTCGGGGTCGGGCTCGTCGGCATAGCCGCTCTCCCAGGAGTCCTCGGCGTCGTCCCAGTCGGCGGTGGCCTCGAGCTCGTCCTCGAGCGAGAAGTCGGGTCGGTTCGTCATCGTCGCTCCAGCGTAGGTCCCCGGGTCGAGCGGGGCGAACCGATATCCCCGGATCCGGGCCCTGGCGACCCCTCCAGGGCGCAGTAGGTTGGCGAGGTGACGGCTGCGAGCATCCCCGGCGACCCGACCTACCGCGCCGCCCAGCGACGCGACCTCCTCCGCTTCATGGCGGCTTCCCGGCACCCGCTGGGCTTCGGGTGGCTGCGTGACGACCGGACCCTCGAGCCGGGCCGCCCCGTCGAGCTGTGGATCTCCTGCCGGATGACGCACGTGGCCTGTCTGGGGGTCCTCGCCGCCGAGCCGCCCGCCCCGGATGGCCCGGCTCTCTCCGAGCTGCGCGACCTGGCCGAGCATGGCGTCCGCTCGCTGACCGGACCGTTCGCGGACGCGGAGCACGGCGGGTGGTTCTCCGCCGTCGGTCCCGACGGCGTCGTGGACGCTGCCAAGGCGGCCTATGCCCACGCCTTCGTCGTGCTCGCCGCCTCGTCGGCCGTGGTGGCCGAGGTCCCGGGCGCCGAGACGCTGCTCGACGAGGCGCTCCGCATCCAGCTGGAGCACTTCTGGGACGACTCAGAGGGCCTGGTCGTCGAGAAGTGGGACCGCGCCTGGGGCGAGCCCGAGCCCTATCGCGGCGTCAACGCCGTCATGCACACCGTCGAGGCCTACCTGGCCGCCGGTGATGCCACGGGCGACCCGGTCTGGCGCGAGCGCGCCGGGCGGATGGCGGCGCGCGTGGCCGGCTGGGCGGCCGGCAACGACTGGCGCATCCCCGAGCACTTCGACCCGTCGTGGTCGCCGCTCCCCGACTTCAACCGCGACCACCCCGCCGACCCGTTCCGCCCCTACGGCGCCACCATCGGCCACGGTCTGGAGTGGGCGCGCCTGCTCATCCAGGTCGACGCCGGTCACGCCGAGTCGGCCGCGGCGCTCTTTGCCCGGGCCGTCACGGATGGCTGGTCGGTCGACGGGGCCGACGGCTTCGTCTACACCACCGACTGGGCGGGCTCTCCGGTCGTCAGGGAGCGCATGCACTGGGTGATCGCCGAGGCGGTCAACGCGGCGTCCACCCTGGAGCGCGTCACGGGCGAGCAGCGCTACGTCGAGGACGCCGCGCGCTGGTGGGCCTACGCCGAGCGCCACCTCGTCGACCACGAACGCGGCTCGTGGCACCACGAGCTCGACCCCCACAACCGCCCCTCGGCCGTCGTCTGGTCCGGCAAGCCGGACGTCTACCACGCCTACCAGGCGGCGCTGCTGCCCGACGTACCGCTCGTGCCGTCGTTCGCCACGGCGCTCCGCAACCGCGCTCAGGGGCAGCCCTGACCCGGGTCCCGGACACGTCCCCCACCCCGCCGCAGAGCACGACACGGCAGTAGGTTGAGCGGGTGACCGTGACCCTGCCCAGCCGTGCCCGCGTCGTCATCATCGGAGGTGGGGTGATCGGCGCCTCGGTCGCCTATCACCTGGCCCATGCGGGCTGGACCGACGTGCTCCTGCTCGAGCGCGACCGGCTGACCTCGGGCACGACCTGGCACGCGGCCGGGCTGATGACCTGCTTCGGGTCCACCTCGGAGACCAACACCGCCATCCGGCTCTACTCCCGTGATCTCTATGCCCGCCTGGAGGCCGAGACCGGCCAGTCCACCGGCTTCCGGCCGGTCGGCCTGATCGAGGCTGCTGCCGACACCGACCGGCTCGAGGAGTACCGCCGGGTCGCCGCCTTCCAGCGCCACCTCGGCCTGGAGGTCGAGGAGATCTCCCCTCGCGAGATGTCCGAGCTCTTCCCCCTGGCCAAGACCGACGACCTGGTCGCCGGGTTCCACGTCCCCGGCGACGGCCGGGTCAACCCGGTCGACCTGACCCTGTCGCTCGCCAAGGGAGCGCGACAGCTCGGCGTCCGGGTCGTCGAGGGCGTCGCGGTGGAGGACGTCCTGACCCGCCAGCGCGGCGCCGTCCAGGAGGTCGTCGGCGTCCGCACCTCCGCGGGTGACGTCGAGTGCGACGTCGTGCTCAACAGCACCGGCATGTGGGCACGCGAGCTGGCCGCCCGCAGCGGGCTGGTGGTGCCCAACCAGGCCGCCGAGCACTACTACCTGATCACCGACACGATCGAGGGGATCGACCCCAACGGTCCGATCTTCGAGGACCCCGCCTCCTACGGCTACTACCGCGAGGAGGGCGGCGGCCTGATGGTCGGCCTGTTCGAGCCCCGCGCCGCCGCGTGGAGCGTCGGGGGGATCCCGCGCGACTTCTCGTTCGGGACCCTCCAGCCCGACTGGGACCGGATGACGCCCTTCCTCGAGACCGCGATGGCCCGCGTGCCGGTGACCCTCGACGCCGGGGTACGGACGTTCTTCTGCGGACCCGAGTCGTTCACCCCCGACCTGGCCCCGGCCGTCGGCGAGGCGCCCGGAATCCGCGGCTACTTCCTCGCCGCGGGCATGAACTCCGTCGGCGTGCTCTCCGCCGGCGGCCTCGGTCGCGTGCTGGCCCACTGGATCACCACCGGCCGACCCGACGTCGACATCACCGGCTTCGACGTACGCCGGTTCCAGGCCTACCAGGCGGACGACGACTACCGCGCGGCCCGGACCACCGAGATCCTCGGGACCGTCTATGCCGCCCACACGCCCGGCAAGCAGCTCCACACCGCCCGCAACGTGCTGCTCTCCCCCGTCCACGACCGGCTGGTGGCCCAGGGCGGCCTCCTCCGCGAGGTCTCGGGCTGGGAGGGTGCCGACTGGTTCGCCGGCACCGGCAACGCCGCCGAGGCCGAGCCGACCTGGGGCAAGGCCGCCTGGTTCGCCCAGTGGGAGACCGAGCACCGCGCGGTGCGCGAGGGCGTCGGCCTGATGGACATGAGCTTCATGGCGAAGTTCGAGGTCGGCGGCGCGGACGCCGAGACCGTCCTGGCGCGGCTGTGCTCCGGACCGGTCACCGCCGAGCGGGGCAAGATCACCTACACCCAGGTGCTCGATGACAACGGCCGCATCCTGGCCGACATCACCGTCAGCTTCACCGACGAGGGCGGCTTCTTCGTCGTCGCCTCCGACACCGCCCACGGCGCGATGCGTGACCTGCTGCTGCGCGCCGCCGGCGAGGAGGAGGAGCTGACCGTCACCGATGTGACGCGGGCCCACGCCCAGCTCAACATCCAGGGGCCGCTCTCACGCGACGTGCTCCAGGCGCTGACACCGGCCGACCTGGCCACGGAAGCGTTCCCCTTCCGGACCGTACGCCGCATCGCCGTGGCCGGTGTCGACGTGCTGTGTGCCCGGATCACCTACCTGGGCGAGCTCGGCTATGAGCTCTATGTGCCGGCCGACCGGGCCCTCGAGATCTATGACGCGATCCTCGCCGCCGGCGCCACCCACGGGATCCGGCCGGTCGGGCTCAAGGCGCTCGCCTCCCTCCGCATGGAGAAGGCCTACCGCGACTTCGGCCATGACATCGACAACACCGACTGCCCGCTCGAGGTGGGGCTCGGTTTCGCCGTCGACTGGGACAAGGAGTTCACCGGCAAGGCCGCCCTGCTGGCCCGCAAGGAGGCCAACGCGGCCGCCGGCGCCCCGACCCAGCGGCTGGTGCAGCTCCGCCTCGACGCTCCCGACCCGCTGCTCTACCACGCGGAGATCGTCTATCGCTCCGGCGTCGCGGTCGGCTACGTCCGCGCCGCGTCCTACGGCTGGACGCTGGGCTCGGCCGTCGGGCTGGCGTTCGTCTCGGCCGACGGTGCGCCCGTCACGGCCGACTGGCTGGCCTCGGGCACGTGGGAGGTCGACGTCGCCGGAATACGGCACCCGGCGCAGGTGTCGCTGCGGCCGATGTATGACCCGACGTCGGCCCGGGTCCGCGCCTGACCTCGGGCTGCGCTACTTGGGCGGCATCCGGATGCCGCCGTCGACGCGGATCACGCCGGCGTTCATGTAGGAGTTGGTGAGGCACTCGACCACCATCGACGCGAGCTCGGCGGGGTCGCCGAGACGCGGCGGGAACAGCACGCTCTCGCCGAGCTTGGCCTTGAACGCCTCGGGGTCCTCCGCGAAGTCATAGATCGGGGTGTCGATCAGCCCCGGCGCCACGGTGTTGAGCCGGATCCCGGCGGCGGCGAGGTCACGCGCCACCGGAAGCGTGAGGCCGACGAGACCGCCCTTGGACGCGGCGTACGCCGCCTGACCGATCTGGCCGTCGAAGGCCGCGACGCTGGCGATGTTGACGATCGCGCCGCGCTCCCCGCTGGCGGTGGGCTCGAGGCGGCTCATCGCGCTGGCGGCGAGGCGGATGGCGTCGAAGGCGCCGACCAGGTTGATCGCGATCACCTTGGTGAAGGCCGCGAGGTCGTGGGCGGAGTCGAACTCGCCGTCGCGACCGATCGTGCGCTGCGCCCAGCCGATGCCGGCCGAGTTGACCAGCACCCGGAGCGGACCGAGCTCGGCCGCGTGTTCGACCGCCCCGCGGATCTGGTCGGTCTGGGTGACGTCGACGCGTGCGAAAGAGCCGCCGAGCTCCTCCGCGAGCGCGCGTCCCTTGTCCTCCTGAAGGTCCGCCACGACGACGGCCGCGCCGCGGTCGGCGAGCGCGCGGGCGACGGCGGCTCCGATGCCGGAGGCCGCACCGGTGACGAGGGCTGATGCTCCGCTGATGTCCATGACCCGAAACTACCGAAGGCGAGGACCTGTCCCGTCAGAGGTCGGTCTGTCCCTCGGCGACGATGACGGCCGGACCGGTCAGCATGACCCTGTCGTCGTGGGTCCAGGTGACGGCGAGCTCACCGCCCGGGACGTCGACCCGGTAGGTGGAGCCACGGCCCACCCCGTCGGCGTCGGCGGCGGCGACCATGACGGCGCAGGCTCCCGTGCCGCAGGAGCGGGTCTCGCCCGAGCCGCGCTCGTGCACGCGCATGGCGACGTGGCGCTCGCCGCGGCGTACGACGAACTCGACGTTGGCGCCGTCGGGATAGACCCGGGGATCGACGGTCGGCGGCTCGGTGAGCGGACCCGCGTCCACGAGCTTGGACACGAAAGCCACGGCGTGGGGGTTGCCGGTCGAGACCCGGCGGGCCGCCCAGGAGCGGTAGCCGACCGCCACGGTCGTCTCGCCGAGCAGCTCGGGCCGGCCGAGGTCGACGGTGATGAGGTCGCCGTCGACCCGGATCTGCTTGTCGCCGTCGCGGGTGGCGATGGCGAAGTCCTGGCCGTCGACCAGACCGGCGTCGACCAGGTGCCGGGCGAGCACCCGGATGCCGTTGCCGCACATCTCCGAGGAGGAGCCGTCGGCGTTGCGGTAGTCCATGAACCAGGCGGCCGCGGTCTCGCCCAGCTCGGCCGCGACCGGGGCCGCGGTGGTCCGGATCACCCGGATGACCCCGTCGCCCCCGAGTCCCGCACGACGGTCGCACAGCGCCCGCACCCGCTCGGGTGCGAGGTCGCCGTGGACCGCGCCGTCGTGGTCGGGCAGCAGCACGAAGTCGTTCTCCGTGCCGTGGCCCTTGAGGAACGGATAGCTCACGCCATCATCGTGTCACGGCGTAGCGGGTCATGCAGAAGTCGCGGTTGCGCGCCACGTCGAGCAGCCGGAGGTCGAGCCGGCGCGGGAGCAGCGGCTTGCCGGCCCCGAGCGTGACCGGCGCGAACTGGACCCACACCTCGTCGAGCATCCCGACGTCGGCGAACTGCCCGACCAGGTCGCCACCACCGACCACCCACACGCCCCGACCGTCGGCGGCCTCGGCCATGGCGGCGTGGACCTCGCGGACGTCGGCCTGGGTGAACCGGACGTCGCCCGCCGGCTCCGGGAAGGTGCGGTGGGTGAACACCCAGGTCGGCTGGGTGTAGGGCCAGGCCTCCCCATCGGCCTCGAGGTGGTCGAGCAGCCATTGATAGGTCGACGCACCCATCGCCAGCGCACCCATGTCGGCGATGAACGCCGTGTAGTTCATCGGCCCTTCCTGGTCGATGTCCTGCTTGAACAGCCAGTCGAGCCCGTCGTCCGGGTCGGCGATGAACCCGTCGAGGGTGCAGGCGGTATAGAAGACGGTGGCCATGGGATCCAGCGTGTCAGCCGGCACCGACATCGGCCACCGCGGCGACGGCCGCGACGGCCTGGTCGAGCCGTTCCGGGTCGTCCCAGCGGACCCAGACGATGCGCGGGTCCTTGCGGAACCACGAGTCCTGGCGGCGGGCGAAGCGTCTGGTGGCCTGCGCGGTCTGCTGGCGGGCCTCGTCGAGGCCGAGGTCGCCGGCGAGGTACGCCGCCACCTGGCGGTAGCCGATCGCCTCCCGAGCGGTGCGCCCCTCGGCCAGTCCCTGGTCGAGCAGTCGGTGCACCTCCTCGACGAAGCCGGCCTCGAACATCGCGTCCACCCGCTGCTCGATCCGCTGGTCCAGCGTGGGACGGTCGATGTCCACCCCGATCTGGACGGTCCGCGGGTCGGCGTACTCCAGCGACGGGAGCGTCGCGGTGAACGACCGGCCGGTGATCTCCCCGACCTCGAGGGCGCGGACGATGCGCCGACCGTTGTCGGGACGGATGTTGTCGGCCGCCGCCGGGTCGTTCTCCTGGAGCCGGGCATAGAGGGCTGCGGCGCCGAACTGCTCGAGCTCGGCCTCGAGGCGTCGTCGTACGGCGGGGTCGGTGCCGGGGAACTCGAAGCGGTCGAGGATCGCGCGGGTGTAGAGCGCCGAGCCACCGACGAGCACGGGGGTGCTGCCGCGGCCCCGCAGCTCCGCGATGGTGGCCCGCGCCCGCTGCTGGAACTCGGCCACCGTGAGCGGCTCGGTGACGTCGAGCAGGTCGAGGAGATGGTGCGGAACCCGGGCCCGGTCGGCCGGACTCGCCTTGGCCGTGCCGATGTCCATCCCGCGATAGACCGCCATCGCGTCGGTGTTGACGATCTCGCCTCCCAGCCGCTCGGCGAGGCCGAGCGAAAGGCCCGTCTTGCCGGCCGCCGTGGCCCCCACGACAGCGACGATCACGGGGCGGGGCACGGGCGCTAGTCTTCCATCCGGCGCCGTCGAGTCACCGGCGGCCGGACCGACGGAGGCAGACATGGGATTCCTGGACGACGCCAAGGACAAGCTCGGTGACCTGGTCGACGAGCACGGCGACAAGGTGGCCGACGGCCTCGACAAGGCGGCCGAGTTCGCCGAGGACAAGACCGGCGGCAAGTTCGACAGCCAGATCGAGACCGGCGTCGACAAGGCCAAGGACGCCCTCGACAGTCTCGACGGCAAGAACGACGACATCTCCTGAGCGGGGCTGACCCCACGCCCACGTCCGTGGCCGCCACCGACCACGCGGCCGACCACGGGCGGTTCGTGGTCGTGCCGGCGTCCTACGTCTATCTCCTGAGGGAGGGCGACCACGGCGTCGAGGTGCTGCTGCAGCTGCGCCGGAACACCGGATACATGGACGGCCACTGGGCCGCCGCCGCGGCCGGGCACGTCGAGCGGGGCGAGACCGCCGTCGACGCTGCCCGGCGGGAGGCCGTCGAGGAGTTGGGCGTCACCGACGTGGCGCTGGAGTTCGTGACCTCGATGCAGCGCACCCAGCATGCGGCCGCGATCGACGAGCGGATCGACTTCTTCTTCACCGCGTGGGCCTGGGCCGGCGAGCCGTCCATCCAGGAGCCCCTCAAGGTCGCCGAGCTCGGCTGGTGGCCGCTGGCGGCGCTCCCCGTTCCCGTCGTACCGCATGAGCTGATGGCCCTGGGCTTCGTCGCCGCCGGCTCCGCGCCGCCGTACACGACCTTCGGCTTCTGACGCTCGGGGTGTCGCGTGCCCTGGGTGGGGTACCGCTCCGTCATGAGCGATGACCAGCCGCCGCAGCCTGAGCCGCGGGCGCCTCGCGAGGACGACCGCCCGGGAGACGTGGGCGAGCACGACTTCGTCGAGGACGAGCCCGGCCACCCCGAGACCGGCATTCGCGAGTCCAACCCCAACGGCGGAGGACCACAGGGCACCGCCGGAGGCATGGGCGTCAGCAGCGAGCGCGTCGGCCACACCGGTCCGGGCCAGGTCTCCACGGATGGCACCCGACCGACGAGCCGCGAGAAGCCCGAGGGCGATGTACCTCCCGAGCAGCGCCCCGGCGGCCCCGAGCCCAAGCCCGTCGGCATCACCCCCCGCCAGGCGCCCGACCCGGAGGACGTGGGGCGTTGAGCCGGGGTCGCCGCCGTCGTGACGGTTCATCAAGGTAGGTGGGCGAGCCCTCACTTACCGTGGTGAATTCACCTGGGTAAGTGAGGGTTCATCGTCCTACCTTGATGAACCGTCACCACCGCACCGCCACCACCGCACGCCGCCGCACGCCCAGGCGCGTCACCCGCAGGACGGCGCCTCGGGCAGCGGGGCGGGAGCGCCGAGGGAGGGCATGCCGAGGCCGACGGCGGCAGGGGTCGGGGCGGCGGTGCGGGCTTCCCAGGCGTCTCCGGCACGAGTAAGGCGGACGCCGAGCACCGGGCCGTCGGCGACCAGGTGGTGCGGCGCGGCGTAGGTGATCTCGACCGTCACCATGTCCCCGGGGCGGATCCCGTCAGCCCCGTCGGGGGTGAAGTGCACCAGCCGGTTGTCCGGGCCGCGCCCCGAGAGCCGGTGGGTGGCCGCGTCCTTGCGCCCCTCCCCCTCCGCGACCATCAGCTCGACCTGGTTGCCGACGAGGCGCTTGTTCTCCTCCCAGGCGATCTCGTCCACGAGGGCCACCAGGCGCTCGTAGCGGTGCTGGACGTCCTCGTGCGGCACCTGGTCGGGCAGCGTCGCCGCGGGGGTGCCGGGGCGCTTGGAGTACTGGAAGGTGAACGCCCCCGAGAAGCGCGCGCGGCGCACGACCTCCATGGTCTGCAGGAAGTCCTCCTCGGTCTCGCCGGGGAAGCCCACGATGATGTCCGTGGTGATCGCGGCGTCGGGCATGGCGGCGCGGACCCGGTCGATGATGCCGAGGAACTTCTCGCGACGATAGGACCGGCGCATCACCCGCAGGACCTCGTCGGAGCCCGACTGCAACGGCATGTGCAGCTGGTGCATCACGTTGGGGGTCTCGGCCATCGCGGCGATGACGTCGTCGGTGAACTCGGCCGGGTGGGGCGAGGTGAAGCGCACCCGCTCCAGACCCTCGATCCCGCCGCACGCGCGCAACAGCTTGGAGAACGCCTGACGGTCACCGAACTCCACGCCGTAGGAGTTGACGTTCTGCCCCAGCAGCGTCACCTCGGTGACCCCTTCGGCGACCAGTGCCTCGATCTCGGCGAGGATCTCGCCGGGACGGCGGTCCTTCTCCTTGCCGCGCAGGCTCGGGACGATGCAGAAGGTGCAGGTGTTGTTGCAGCCGACCGACACCGACACCCAGGCGGCGTACGCCGACTCACGCCGCGTCGGCAGCGTCGAGGGGAACACCTCGAGCGACTCGAGGATCTCGACCTGGGCCTCGTGCTGGCTCCGCGCCCGATCGAGCAGCGCCGGGAGCGACCCGATGTTGTGGGTCCCGAACACCACGTCGACCCACGGAGCCTTGCGGGTGACCGTGTCGCGGTCCTTCTGGGCCAGGCAGCCACCGACGGCGATCTGCATGCCGGGCCGCTTCGCCTTGACCGGCGCGAGGTGGCCGAGGTTGCCATAGAGCCGGTTGTCGGCGTTCTCGCGCACCGCGCAGGTGTTGAACACGACGATGTCGGCCTGCTCGCCCTCGGGCGATGCGAGATAGCCCGCACTCTCCAGGACCCCGCTCAGCCGCTCGGAGTCGTGGACGTTCATCTGGCACCCGTAGGTGATGACCTGATAGGTGCGGGGGCTCTCGGCGTTCATGACAGTCGTCAAGGGTACGGCGCGGAGCCGCGCGTGCCGAAACGCGAGCGCGGGTGCCGGCGCACGTGTCTTCGCGTGGCGGATCATCGATCAGGGCGCCGCGTGACTCCGACTAGCCTGGCGGCATGTGGTCCTGGGCTTCGCGCGACTCGGTGCTGTCGCTGTGGTCGGACGGGTCGGTGCTGTCGATCGGGAGCGTGGGGTCGTTCGCCTCGATCGGGAGCGTCGGGTCGTTCGCGTCGGCGTTCTCGGTCGGCTCCTCGATGTCGGCCGGGTCGCTGCTGTCCAACCAGAGCATCGGGTCCGTGCTGTCGCACCAGTCACGGTTCTCGACCCTGTCCCACCAGAGCTCGGGCTCGGTGCTGTCGAGCCAGTCGTCACGCGCCCTGAAGGGTTCCCAGACGCGTGGGGAGCTCGACCAGCGCGTCGGCTGGGCGGCCGGTGCCGGCGCGATCGCGGTGCTGGTGGCGGCCGCGGGGTTGCGGCGCCTCCTCAGCGCTTCTTCGCAGTCACCCAGAGGCGGATGACGCCTTCGATGACCACGGTTCCGTCGGTGCGGACCCCGCGGACCCGGACCGGCAGGTCGGGGTCGTCGGAGGTCCACTGGTCTGGATCAGTCTCGGCGATGCAGGTGATGTCGGAGTCGGCCTTCGCGGTGTAGGCGACCTCCATCCCCTTGGGGATCCAGCGCTTGTCGGCCGGGATCGAGACCTCCGCCAGGGCACCCATCGCCGCTTCCAGACCGTTGCACAGGGCAATCGCATGCACCGTGCCGATGTGGTTGTGCACCCGGCGGCGGTCGGCGATCACGAGCTCGGCCCGGTTGGGCTCCACGACGGTGAATTGTGGTCTCACGGTGCGGAAGTACGGCGCCTTGCGCGCGAAGGCAAACGAGAAGAGAGTGGTCCCGCCCGGCCAGGCCGAGACCCTCTGCCACAGGTCGAGAATGGAAGACACGCCGGGTATGTTACCGGCCAGTAGTCCGTCTGACGCGACAGCCCTGGAATGATGCCCCTGTGACCGCCTCCCCCAAACCACCCGTGCGCAGCCGGATGACCGGCGCCGCGCGGCGCGAGCAACTGCTCGACGTGGCGCGCGAGGTGTTCGCCGAGCGAGGATTCGGCGCGACGGCGATCGAGGAGATCGCGGCTCGAGCCGACGTCTCCAAGCCGGTCGTCTATGAGCACTTCGGGGGCAAGGACGGCCTCTACACCTCCGTCGTCGAGCGTGAGGTCAGCGAGCTGGTCACCAGCCTCCAGGTCGCGCTGACGGCCAGCTCGTCACGCCAGCTGCTCGAGCAGGCCGTGACCGCGATCCTCGACTATGTCGAGCACCACCCCCATGGTTTCCGGATCCTCGTGCGCGACAGCCCGCTCGGCTCCTCGGTCGACGCCCAGCAGTCCCTGGTCGGCGACATCGCCACCCGGCTCGAGGTGCCGCTCCAGCGCGCACTCGAGCGCGAGGGCATCGACGCCTCCCCCGCCCCGCTCTATGCCCAGATGGTCGCCGGCAGTGTGGCCCAGACCGGGCGCTGGTGGCTCGACGCCGGCGGCCCGGACCGCCGTACCGTCGCGACCCAGCTGGTCAACCTTCTCTGGAACGGTTTGTCCAACCTCGACAGCGACCCGCTGCTGGCCACCGAGCTGCCGCCGTCGCCGCGTACGCCGGACGCCTGATCCGGGCGGCCTGATCCGGGCGGCCTGATCCGGGCGGCCTGATCCGGGCGGCCTGATCCGGGCGGCCTGGTCCGGACAGACCAAACCGGCGCCCCCAAGACGGGGGCGCCGGCCCTGGAAGAACCCACCAGTTCCTCAGGTCTGTGGGTTCGCAAGGAGCGTCAGATGAACAGCAGCTGCGCTCCTTCGGTCATCTCGATGAAGTCGCTGGCCGAGATGATGGCCTCCACGCCGTCGTAGAGGTCCTCCTCGGTCACGTGGTTCATGTCCGCGGACATCCGGCAGGCCCACATGTGGACGCCGCTGCCGCTGAGCAGGTCGAGGAACTCCGGAACCTCGGGGACGTCGAGGTCGGCGATCTGCTTCTTCATCATCTTGGTCGCCATGGTGGTGGCGCCCGGGAGCGCACCCAGCATGTGGTGGATGCCGATGCCGCTGTGGCCCGGCGGGTGCATGGCGGTGTTGCCGACGAAGCTGAACTTCAGGTGCTCCATGGTGGCCTTGGTGATCATGTCGAAGCCCCAGAAGGTGAAGAACAGGTGGGTCTCGATGCCTTCACCGACGGCGGCGTTCGCCAGGATCAGGCCGGGGTAGGCCATGTCGAGGTTGCCCTTGGAGCAGATGATTGCGAGCTTGCGACCGGAGCTGGCGTCATCGTCGAACGACGGAACGAACGGGGTGGTCATGTGGTCCTCCTAAGACCAGGGCGCGGGTGAGGGATCCGGGATCAGACGCAGCCCTTGGGCTTGGGCAGCCCGGCGACGTAGGCCATCTTCTTGGCGGGCTTGCTGGGGAAGAGGGTGAACAGCTCCTTGACCGGGATCCCGGCCTGGGTGCTGACCCGACGCAGAGTCGGGGTCTCGCCCATGGCGGCGAAGTCCTCGCGCAGGAACCGGATCGCCTTCCAGTGGGCGTCGGTCATCTCGATGCCGATGAGCTTGGCGAGCTCGGTACCGAGCTCCTCGTTCCAGACGGCGGGGTCGGTGAGGAAGCCTTCTTCGTTGACGTCGTACTCAGTGCCGGCAATGGTGGTGGTGGCCATCGTCGATCTCCTTCTTGCAATGGTGGGTGTTGTCGAACTGGTGGGATTTGTGGTGCGGGGATGGCGCGGTCACTCGGGGTTCTTGCCGGCCATCTTCATCTCCGGGGGCAGCCCGAGCGGCCGGCCGGGAAGCAGCGCGTTCCAGTAGACGTGGCGGAACGCGAGCTTGCCGAGGTGGTTGGCGCGCGACTCCCTCAGCAGGGACATCGGGCCGACCTTGGGGAACGGGAAGGTTCCGGTGAGCGGCTCGGTGTCGTAGTTGAAGTCGAGCAGCAGCGCCTTGCGGTTGCCGGTCTCGACGAAGCAGTTGGCGTGGCCGTCGAACATGTGGGTCATCGACTTGCCCGCGGCCAGCTGCACGAAGTTCTCGACGAACACGTGGACCGAGAAGTGGGCCACCGAGCCCGCCTTGGAGGTCGGCAGGTTGCCGGCGTCCCCGAGGGCGAAGATGTTGGGGAACTGCGTGGACTGCATCGTGTGCTTGTCGACGGGCACATAGTTGAGCTCGTCGCCGAGACCGGACCTGCCGACGTAGTCGGCGCCCATGTTGAGCGGCACGGTGGCCAGCAGGTCGTAGGGGATCTCGCGCTCGTCGAAGGACCGGATGACCTTGGCCTCCTGGTCGACCGACTCGATCATGAAGTCGGTCTCGAGCTTGATGTTGCGCTGCTTGAGGGCATTGCCGAGCTCGCGGCTCGCCACCGGCTTGGTGAAGGCGCCGTCCAACGGCGTGACATAGGTGATGTCGACCTTGTCGCGGATCCCCCGCTTCTTGAAGTAGTCGTCGGCGAGGAAGACGAACTCCATCGGCGCGACCGGGCACTTGATCGGCATCTCGGTGATGTGCATGACGAGCTTGCCGCCCTCGAAGCGCTCCATCGCGTTGCGGGTCGCGATGGCGCCGTCGAAGGTGTAGAACTCCAGGACGCTCTTGTTCCAGTCGGGGCCGAGCATCCCCTCGGTCTGGTCGGGGCGCGGCGTCGTACCGGTCGCCACGACGAGGTAGTCGTAGGGGAGCTTGTCGCCGTTGGCGAGCTGGACCTCACGCCCCTCGGGGTCGACGAGCTCGATCTCGCTCATGACGATGTCGATGCCGTCGTCGATGTAGGGCCGCTTGGTCTTGCGGATCTCGCGCGGGTGGTTGATCGCGAAGGGGATGAACAGGTACCCGGGCTGGTAGTCGTGGATGTCGTCCTTGTCGACCAGCGTGATGCTCCAGTCAGGCAGCCGCTTGTGCAGCTTGTTGGCGATCATCGTGCCGGCGGTGCCCGCCCCGAGGATCACGAGTCTCTTGCTGAGTGGTGGGTTCATGGCTCCCACTCAACCCCCGGGGGTATTCGCACGCTAGAGATTCGCGCTGTCCCGTGGGTCACGCAGGAGGACCTAAGTGGTTCAACTCTTAATGTTCAAGTCTGCACTTGAATAGGCGAATAGAGTCGCCCAAACCGGCTCTAAATAGGGGGAATCCCCTGGGTCGGACACCACCGGCACGAGGCCCGGGCCGGCGCTCGCGGAAGCAGCGACGAGACCGGGTGTGACCCACCACACACCGCCGACACAGGGCTCGACGAGCCCCTCAGCGGTCCCGGGCCACCACGAAGACCCGCCGGAAGGGCAGCACGACGCCATGAGGGCGGGCCGGGTAGGCGTCCCGGAGCCGCCGCCGGAACTCCTCCTCGAAGGCGGGGCGCAGCTCCTCGGGCAGGGCCTGGAGCGTCGGTCGCGCACCGGTCCCGGACACCCAGGTGAACACCGGGTCCGCCCCGGTCAGGACGTGGAGATAGGTCGTCTCCCAGGCATCGACGCGCAGTCCGAGACCGGCGAGGCGCTCGAGGTAGACCTCGGGGTCGTGGCTCACCGGCACGGCGACGCCGGCGGTGTGGGCGGCGTACGGCGCCTCGGCGGCGAGGTCGCGCCGGATGGTGTGGCTCGGCTCGTCGAAGTTGCCGGGGACCTGGAACGCGAACCACCCGCCGGGAGCGACCCGTGCGGCCAGGTCGGCGAGCAGGTCGAGGTGGCCAGGGACCCACTGGAGGGTGGCGTTGGAGACCAGGACGTCGACCGGGGGCGCGTCCTCGGCCGCCCAGGCGCGCAGGTCACCGACCCGGAACTCCAGGCCGGGACCCGGCTCGGCGCGGGCGACCATCTCGGGGCTGGTGTCGATCCCGACGACGTGCGCACCCGGCCATCGGGCAGCCAGCAGGGTGGTCAGGTTGCCAGGGCCGCAGCCGAGGTCGACGACCCTGGCAGGCTCGACGGCCCCGACGCGGCCCACCAGGTCGAGGAACGGGCGGGACCGCTCGTCGGCGAAGCTGAGGTAGCGGTCAGGGTCCCAGGTGTGGCGTTCGACGGCCATCCGGGCCACCTCCTTTATCTTGACGTCAAGATAAAGCCATCGTGAGGGCTTGTCATCTTGATGTCAAGATTCTCGATGATCGGCTACCATCGCGACCATGCGTGACGAGGTGGACGAGCTCGTCGAGGCCTGGGCCCGCGAGCGGGGCGACCTCGACCTGGCCCCCGTCGAGGTCTTCAGCCGGATCACCCGGCTGGCCCGCCACCTCGACCGGGCCCGCCGCGATGCGTTCAGCGCCTTCGACATCGAGCCGTGGGAGTTCGACGTGCTCGCGGCGCTGCGCCGCGCGGGTGACCCCTACGAGCTGTCCCCGGGGCGCCTGCTCCGCGAGACGATGGTGACCAGCGGCACGATGACCAATCGTGTCGACCGGCTCACCGCACGCGGCTTCGTCAAGCGTTACCCCGATCCCGATGACCGGCGCGGCGTCCTCGTCCAGCTGACCCCCGAGGGCAAGCGCGCCGTCGACGGCGCCTTCGAGTCCCTGCTCACCGCCGAGCACGCGCTCATCGCGGACCTCTCCCCCAGCGACCAGCGCCAGCTCGCGGCCCTGCTCCGCCCTCTCCTCTCCCCCTTCGCCTGACCCCGAGGTGGGCCCCCGCGGCCCCCCGAGGTGGGACTCGCGGCCCCCCGAGGTGGGACTCGCGGCCCCCACGGAGGGGCCCGGTCACTCCAGGACAGCGGCCGCCTCGAGCCACTCGGTCTCGACCGCGTCCCGCTCGGCCGTGACGGCCTGGAGCCGCGCCGAGAGGTCGGCCAACAGCTCGTAGTCGTGCGCGTGCTCCGCGATCTCCGCGTGCAGCAGGGCCTCCTGCTCGGTCAGCCGAGCCAGCTGCTTGTCGAGCCGGGCGAGCGTCTTGCGCGCGGTGCGCTCCTCCGCGCTCCCGGCCTTGGCGGGACCCGACGTGGCTGACCCCGCGACCTCTGCGTCCGTACGACGCTCGTCCGCGGCCGCCGTACGGGCCACCGCGGAGGCCGACTCGCGTGAGGCGCGGCGCCGCTCGAGATAGTCGTCGACCCCACGCGGCAGCATCGAGATCTGGCCGTCGCCGAGCAGGGCCCAGACGGAGTCGGTGACCCGCTCGAGGAAGTAGCGGTCGTGCGAGACGACGACGAGCGTGCCCGGCCAGCCGTCGAGGAAGTCCTCGACGACGTTGAGGGTGTCGATGTCGAGGTCGTTGGTGGGCTCGTCGAGCAACAAGACATTGGGCTCGGTGAGCAGGATCCGCAACAGCTGGAAGCGCCGCCGCTCGCCCCCGGACAGGTCGCCGAGCCGCGTGGTCAGCTTGTCACCGGTGAAACCGAACCGCTCCAACAGCGAGGAGGCCGTGATCTCACCGTCGACCGTCCGGGTGACCCGCCGGATGCTCTCGACCGTCTCGAGGACGCGGCCCTCGGGATCGAGGTCGTCGAGCTCCTGGGTCAGGTGCTGCAGGGCGACCGTGCGGCCGTGCTTGACCTTGCCGGCGGAGGGCGGCAGTGTCCCCGCCAACAGGGACAGGACCGAGGTCTTGCCCGCGCCGTTGACCCCGACGATGCCCACGCGATCACCGGGACCGAGCCGCCAGGTGGCGTGCTCGAGCAGCTGCCGCTCGCCGCGCCGCAGGTCGGCGTCCTCGACGTCGATGACGTCCTTGCCTAGCCGCTGAGTCGCGAATCGCGTCAGCGCCAGCTGGTCGCGAGGCGGTGGGACGTCCTCGATCAGAGCGGAGGCGGCGTCGATGCGGAACTTGGGCTTCGAGGTCCGCGCGGGTGCGCCACGCCGGAGCCAGGCCAGCTCCTTGCGGACGAGGTTCTGGCGCCGTACCTCGCTCGCCGCGGCCTGCCGGGACCGCTCCGCCTTGGCGAGCACGAAGGCGGCGTACCCGCCCTCATAGGCGTCCACCACCCCGTCGTGGACCTCCCACGTGGACTGGCAGACCTCGTCGAGGAACCACCTGTCGTGGGTGACGACGAAGAGGGCGGAGGGGCGGTTGACGAGATGATCGGCAAGCCAGGCGACCGCTTCGACGTCGAGGTGGTTGGTCGGCTCGTCGAGCACGATGAGGTCGTGGTGGCCGAGGAGGAGTCCCGCGAGGGAGCAGCGCCGCCGCTCGCCACCGGACAGCCCGGCGACGGCGCGATCGAGCTCCACGCCGGCCAGCAGCTCCTCGACGACCTCCCGCATGCCGGAGTCGGCGGCCCACTCGTGGTCGGAGCGACCTTGGAGCACGGCCTCACGCACCGTGTGGGTGTCATCGAGGGCATCGCCTTGGGACAGGAAGCCGACGGTCAGTCCCCGGGAGAGCGAGACGCGGCCGCTGTCGGGCTGCTCGAGCCCGGTCATCACGCGAAGCAGGGTGGTCTTGCCGTCGCCGTTGCGTCCGACGATGCCGATCCGCTCGCCGGCCGAGATACCGAGCGACACGTCGGTCAGCAGCGGCCGGATGCCGAACGCCTTGGACACACGCTCGAGGTTGAGCAGGTTCCCCATCAGGCGTACTCCACCAGATGGGCGCCGGCGACCGGTCCATTGGCCACGAGGACGACCTCATGTCCGGCGATGCCCATCGCTCCGGCGACCACGCGGGCCTGCATGCGGTTGGCACACAGGAGGAGGACGGTCGGTCCGGAGCCCGAGATCATGCCCTTGAGGGCACCCGCCGCCTCACCTGCGGCGATGACATCGGCGAGGTCGGGGCGCAGGTCGAGGGCGGCCGACTGCAGGTCGTTGTGCAGGGCCGGCGCCAGGGCGGCCGGCTCGCGGGAGGCGAGGGCCTGGAGTACGCCGTCAGCCGGGGCCGGCTCGCCGGCGTCGGGGAACATCCGGTCGAAGTGGCGGAAGACCTCCGGCGTGGACAGCCCCCGCGGTGACGGGACCACGACCCACCACCAGCTGCCCTCGTCGACGACCCGCTCGACGAGCTCGCCGCGGCCGGTACCGAGCGCCGTACCGCCGACGAGCGCGAACGGCACGTCGCTGCCGAGGTCGGCGGCCAGCCGGATCAGGTCGTCGTCGCTGGTGTCGAGCCGCCAGAGGCGGTCGAGGGCGACCAGCGCCGCGGCGGCATCGGCCGACCCGCCCGCCATCCCACCGGCGATGGGGATGGACTTGTCGATCGTGATCGAGCCGATGCGCTCGCGGCCGTGGATGGACGCGAGCGCCGCGCCCGCGCGGTCGACGATGTTGTCGCCCGCGGCGGGGACGGCCGCCGGATGGATGTAGTCGGCCGTCGTGACGGCGACGCTCCAGCCGGGGCCGTCGGACGCCGCGACGTCGTCATAGAGGCTGATGGCCTGATAGACGGTCACCAGCGGGTGGAACCCGTCCTCGCGCGGGCCTCCCACGCCCAGGTGGAGGTTGATCTTGGCGGGGGCGCGGACCACGATGCCGGGCGCCCTCATCGGGCCAGCTCCTCGGCGATGCGGACGAACTCGGCGATCCCGAGCACCTCGCCGCGGGCTTCCGGGTCGACCCCGGCGCGCTCCAGGACCGCTGCGGATGCCTCAGTCGAGCCGGCCACGCCGCGCAACGCCGCGCGCAGCGTCTTGCGACGCTGGGCGAAGGCCGCGTCGACGGCCGCGAAGACGCTCTCCCGGCTCGCGGAGGTGGCGGGTGGGTCATGGCGCGTCCAGGCAACCAGGCCGGAGTCGACGTTGGGCGCGGGCCAGAAGACGTTGCGGCCGACCGCGCCGGCGCGGCGTACGTCGGCGTACCAGGCGGCCTTGACGGAGGGGATGCCGTAGGCCTTGGAGCCCGGGGCGGCGGCCAGCCGGTCGGCGACCTCGGCCTGCACCATCACGAGACCGTGCTCGAGCGACGGGAGGATCGAGAGGAGGTGCAGGAGGACGGGTACCGAGACGTTGTAGGGCAGGTTGGCCACCAGCGCGGTCGGCGGCGGCCCGGGGATCTCGTCGACGCGGAGGGCATCGGCGGTGACCAGCGCGAACCGCTCGGCAGCGGCCGGCGCGTGGCTGGCGATGGTGTCGGGAAGGGCTGCCGCCAAGGCCTGGTCGACCTCGATCGCGACGACTCGAGCACCGGTCTCGAGGAGCGCCAGGGTCAGTGAACCGAGGCCCGGTCCGACCTCGACGACGACATCGTCGGGGCCGACCCCCGCCTCGCGGACGATCCGCCGCACGGTGTTGGGGTCGATCACGAAGTTCTGCCCGCGCTGCTTGGTCGGACGGATCCCCAGCTCGGCTGCGAGGGCGCGGATCTCGGCCGGCCCGAGCAGCCGGACCGCCCCCGTCGGCGCGCCGCCCGACGGCGGCGCTGCGGGGTCGGTGGGCATGCGCGTCACCCTATCCGCGGCGTACGGCGGCGGCAGAATCTCCCACCTCGCGGGGAAGGGAGTCCCACCTCGCGGGGAAGGGCGGGTCAGCGAGGCAGGCCGAGGCGGGCGGCGCAGCCGGGCCAGGCGCCGTAGCCGCCGGCGGCGTTGCGGACCTTGATGGCGATCGCGATCTGCTGCTCGCGGCTGTGCTGCGAGGGGAGCCCCGTGCCGCCGTAGGCACGCCAGGTGCCGAGCGAGAACTGGAGACCGCCGTAGTAGCCGTTGCCGGTGTTGATCGCCCAGTTGCCGCCTGACTCGCACTTGGCGAGCGCGTCCCACACGGTGTTGCCACCGGCGAAGTTGGAGGCCGGGGGCTGCGTGCCGACCCGGACGATCGCGGAGACGGGCTGCGAGAGGACTTCGGCCTGCAGCACCTTGGTGGCGACGAGCTCGCCGTTCTTGTAGGTCAGCTTGTAGGTCACGTTGCGGCGCCCCGCGACACCCGCCCGGTCGACCGCGGTGGCGCCTTCGACCATGGAGGAGTCGTCCTTCTCGATGGTGTCGAAGGCGACCTTCTCGTTGGCGACGTGCTTGGTCACGATGCGGATGCGGGTCAGCACGAGCTTGTCACCGTCGGCGATCGGCGAGTCGAGACCGGGGCGGACGTGGTCGTGCTTGTGCACGCGGACGCCGAGCGCCTCGAGGGCGTCGCGCACGGTGAGCGCGGTCAGCTTCTGGTGCTGGGCGTGGTGGCCGCCGACGCGGACGACGACATGCTTGGGGGTGACGACGGCGAGTGCCATGCCGTCGCGCCCGATGGTGGCGCTACGGCTCACCGACAGGTCGGCACCGCGGAAGGCCAGCCCGAGCGAGTCGAGCGCCCCGGCGACCTCGGTCTCGTTGGTCCAGTAGGTCGAGGTGGTCCCGTCGACGGTGACCTCGAGCTCGCGGCCGTAGCGCAGGGAGACGACGCTGCCGTTCTCGACCCTCTCGTCGAGGCCCGGAAGGACCTGGTCGTGCTCCCCGAGCGTGATGTCCTCCGCCGCCAGGACGTCACCGACGGTGCTGCCGAGCATGGTGACCTGCTGCGGCTTGCCGTCGATGTTCAGCGTCACCGTCGTCGCGAGGACGCGGTAGCCGACCAGGCTCGCCGTAGCGGCCAGCACGACCAGCCCGACGAGGGCGATGAGGAGGGGCTTGCTGAGGCTGAGCTGTGCGATACGAGCGCGCACGGTTCTCCGAACGTCGTCCTTCCCGGGCCTCGGGCACCGGCACGGCCAGCCCGCGCTGCACCGTCGAGGACGGGGGAAGGTGTGCGAGCGGGGGTCTCGCTGGTGACCCGGGGGTCACCGTGTGCCGGCTGAAATCGTTCCCGATCCCGGCCAACAGTCACAAGACGATAACGGTCGACCCGGTCCCGGCCAACTCCTGGGCCCGTTTTGCCTCGGTCACGTGAGGGATCCCACGTTTGCTGGACATTGCGCGCAGCGGCCTGGCCGACCGCCTCAGCGAAGCCTCACCAGACCCCGCCGTACGCCGCGAAGGTCGACGCCTCGACCGCCTCGCAGAGCGTCTCGAGGTCGTCACGCCGGACCAGCGCCATCGCACGCATCGTGTGTGGGACGAGGTAGGAGGCGTTGGGACGACCGCGGTAGGGCACCGGCGTCAGATAGGGCGCGTCGGTCTCGACGAGGATGCGGTCGCGGGGAGCGAGCACGAGCGCGGCCCGCAGGTCGTCGGCGGTCTTGAACGTCACCGTGCCGGCGAAGGACAGGTAGGCGCCCAGGTCGAGGCAGCGGCGGGCGACGTCGGCGTCACCGGAGAAGCAGTGCATCACCCAGCGTTGGGGTGGTCCCTCCGAGGCGACGACCCGCAAGACGTCGTCATGGGCGTCGCGGTCATGGATGACGAGCGTCTTGTCGAGCCGCTTGGCCAGGTCGATGTGGCGTCGGAAGCTCTCTTCCTGGATCGGCCGGCCCTCGGGGCCGGTCCGGAAGAAGTCGAGCCCGGTCTCACCCACGGCCCGCACCTCGGGCTCCGCGGCGAGCTCCTCGATCCGGGCCAGCGCCTGCTCGAGCCGTCCCTGGGCGGCGAGCCGGGGCGCTTCGTTGGGGTGCAACGCCACCGCGGCGACGAGCTCGGCGTGCTCGCGGGCCGCGCGGACGGCCCACTCCGCGGCGTCGAGGTCGCAGCCGACCTGGACGATCCGGGTGACGTTGGCCTCGACCGCGGCCGCGATGGCGGCCCCGGTCTCGAGCCAGTCGCCGTCGGCGATGTCGAGATGGCAGTGGTTGTCGACCACCGGGCGCGGCAGTGGCTCCGGCGCCGGCGGCCGCTCACGGGCACCACGGACCTCCCCGCCCCGGGCCCGGGTCGGCCTGCTCACGCCGGGTCCTGCTGATCGTCGCCGATCTCCCGGTGGACGGCGTCATAGACGTCGCGCTTGGGGATGCCCGCCAGCTGGGCGACCTGGGCGATCGCCTCCTTGCGCGGGGTACCGGAGGCCTCGAGGTCGGCGACCGCCGCGCGCAGCGAGGCGCGGTCGGCGGCGACCGCCGGGGCCGGGGTCGCCCCGGACACCACCACGGTCACCTCGCCCAGGACGCCGTCGGCCGCCCACGCCGCGAGATCGGCGAGCCGCCCACGCCGTACCTCCTCGTGGATCTTGGTGAGCTCGCGGCACACCGCCGCCGGGCGGTCGGCGCCAAAGACGTCGGCCATCGCGGCGAGCGCGGCCTCGGTGCGGTGCGGCGCCTCGAAGAAGACCATGGTCCGCTCCTCGCCCGCGAGGGCGGTCAGTCGCCGCCGGCGTTCGCCGCCCTTGCGCGGAAGGAAGCCCTCGAAGCAGAAGCGGTCGACGGGCAGCCCCGACACGGCGAGCGCGGTCAGCACGGCGGACGGGCCGGGTACGGCGGTCACGTGGATGCCGGCCTCGACGGCAGCGACCACCAGGCGATAGCCGGGATCGGACACGCTGGGCATCCCGGCGTCGGTCACGAGGACGACCCGCTGCCCGGCGAGGAGCGCATCGAGCAGGAGCGGGGTCTTCGCAACCTCGTTGCCCTCGAAGTAGGACACGATCATGCCGCGTGGGTGGATCCCGAGGTCGCCACACAGCCGTCGGAGCCGCCGGGTGTCCTCGGCGGCGAGGACATCGGCCTCGGCGATCTCGCGGCCGAGCCGCAGCGAAGCGTCGGCCGCGTGCCCGATCGGGGTCGCTGCCAGCACCAGGACCCCGGCCCTGTCGGGGGCTATTGCGTCGAACCGTTCGCTCACCGTTCGATCATGTCAGCACGGGTGGAGCGGCGCCGTAGCATGGGCGACCATGACGACCCCGGAGGCTCCTCCCGCTGCGCGGGAGGCCGACGAGCCGACGGTGGTCGGACTGTCGCGGATGGCATCCGGCTCCCGGGTCCCGACGGCAGCGATGCGGGCGCTGCACAGGGTCGACCTCGAGGACCGGTTCACGGGCTGGATCACCGCGCTCGCCGTCTTCTTCCTGACCCTCTTCCTGCGGCTGTGGCACCTGAGCCGCCCCAAGGCGTTCCTGTTCGACGAGACCTACTACGCCAAGGACGCGTGGTCGCTGGGGCACTTCGGCTATGTCCGGACCTACGTCGAGGGGGCCGACCAGCAGATCCTCAAGGGCAAGACCACCGGGATCTGGGCCGACGACCCGTCGATGATCGTGCACCCGGAGGTCGGCAAGTGGCTGATCGCTCTCGGTGAGAAGTCCTTCGGGATGACGCCGTTCGGCTGGCGGGTCTCGGCGGCCGTCATCGGATCCCTCATGGTGCTGGTGATGATCCGCTTCGTCCGGCGGATGACCGGGTCGACCGCCCTGGGCCTCGTCGGCGGCCTGCTGCTGTCCTTCGACGGGATGCAGCTGGTGTTGTCGAGGCTCGCGCTGCTCGACATCTTCGTCGCGTTCTTCATGCTGCTCGGGGTGCATCTGATCGTGATGGACCGCGACTGGTTCCGCCGTCGGATGGCGCGCAAGCTCGAGGGCAGGGATGCGCCGACCGGCCAAGCCGCGCTGCGGCTCGGCCCGGTGCGCTCCCTGCTCTTCCGGCCGTGGCTGCTGCTCGCCGGGATCTCGTTCGGTCTCGCGATCGGCACGAAGTGGGACGCCGCCTATCCGCTGGCCGCCTTCGGACTCCTGACGTGGCTGTGGAGCGCCGGCGCGCGCCGCTCCTTCGGGGTGCGCTGGTCGGTGCTCAAGTCCGCGGTCGTCGACGGCATCCCCGCGTTCATCCAGCTCGTGGTGGTCGCGCTCATGGTCTATGTCGCCAGCTGGACCGGCTGGCTGATCCACGCGCATCAGTATGAGGAGCACCTGTCCAGCACCCAGTACACCCAGTTCGTGTCCTGGGACGGCCAGTGCACCAAGGAGAACATGTCGGGGGTGAAGTTCGACCGGGACGCCCGCTGGCCCACCGCGACCGAGAAGGACGCCTCCGGCGTCGGCGAGGTCACCCAGTCCTTGCGGTCGCTCTGGTACTACCACCAGGACGTGCTGACCTTCCATCGCTACTTCCTCAACTGCGCGACGCACACCTATGGCTCCAAGCCGATCGGCTGGCTGCTGGTCAACCGTCCGGTCGGTGCCGACGCCCAGCTCGACATCAAGCCCGGGGAGCAGGGCTGCGACGCACCCCAGGACTCCGACTGTCTCCGCCAGGTGCTCATCATCGGCACCCCGGTGCTGTGGTGGGGCGGGGTCCTGGCCGTGATCGCCTCCGCCGTGCTGTGGATCGGCACCCGCGACTGGCGGTTCGGCGTGGCGGTGATCGGCACCTTGGTGACGTGGTTGCCGTGGCTGATGTTTGACACCCGCCCGATCTTCATCTTCTACGCGATCCTCAGCCTGCCGTTCCTGGTCCTCGCGATCACGCTCGTGATGGGCAAGCTGCTCGGGCGGACCAACGAACCCTCCGGGAGACGCACCCTCGGGGTGATCGTGTCGGGCTCGTTCTTCGTGCTCGTGCTGGTGAACTTCGCCTGGTTCTGGCCGATCTGGACCGACCAGCTCATCACCCACCGGGAGTGGATGGAGCGGATCTGGTTCCGGCGCTGGATCTAGTGAGTCGGTGAGAACGCAGAACCCGGCGAGGCCCCGCCTGCGGGTTCGCCGGATCCCGCAGGGGCCTCGCCGGGTCGCCCGCCTCATGGCCTTCCGGGGTCACCGGAGGGATCGGCCGCCGAGGCGGGCTGGGTCGAGGCATCCCCCGCAGGACGCGGATCCCACCAAGGAGTCCCAGGGGGCGGCCTCGACGTCTCAGGAGCTCGTGCTCGCCGCCTCCCGCATGGTGCCGAGGAGGTCACAGCAGCCCCGGAGCTCGACGGCGGGCACGAACGTCTTGTAGCCGCCGTCGAGGTTGACCACGTCGTCGTGTCCGAGCTGACGGATGATCCGGGTCGCCGTGTGGCCCCGGACACCGGCCGCACAGGTGACGACGATGCGTCCCGCGGGGATCTCGTCGAACCGGTCGCGCAGCTCGTCGACCGGGATGTTCACCGCGGTCGGGATCGTGCCGTCGGCGTACTCACCGCGGGTGCGGACGTCGAGCAGGACCGAGCCGCGCTCGACCTCGGCCTCGATCTCGTGCCACTGGATCGTGCGCGTGACGCCGGTGGCCATGTTGTCGGCGATCATGCCGAGCATGTTGACCGGGTCCTTGGCCGACCCGAACTGCGGAGCATAGGTGAGCTCGAGGTCGGCCAGGTCGCTGGCGGTCAGGCCGCCGCGGATCGCGGTGGCGATCACGTCGATGCGCTTGTCGACCCCCGAGCCGCCCACGCCCTGGGCGCCGAGGATCAGGTCGGTCTCGGCGTCCACGACCAGCTTGAGCTGCATGACCTCGGCGCCGGGGTAGTAGCCCGCGTGGTCGGCCGGGTGACTGTGGATCACCCGGATCTCGCGACCCTCGGCCCGGGCCCGCTTCTCGTTCCAGCCCGTGGCGGCGACAGTCAGCCCGAAGACGCCGACGATGGCCGAGCCGAGGACCGGCTTGGCGGAGGTGGTCCGGCCGGTGATCACGTCGGCGACGAGCCGACCGTGCCGGTTGGCGGTCTGGGCGAGCGGCACGAGTACGCCGGCGCCGCTGTGGGCGTCGCGCTTCACCGCGACGTCGCCGACGGCATAGATGCTCGGGTCGCTGGTGCGCTGCAGGTCGTCGACGACGATGCCGCCGCGCTCGGAGAGGTCCAGGCCGGCAGCACGCGCCAGGGCCGACTCCGGCACCACGCCGGCGGCCATGATGACCAGGTCGGCGGGCAGCGAGTCGCCGTTGCTGAGCGTCACCGTGTCGGAGTCGACCGCGGTCGCGGCCACACCGGTGACGACACGGACACCGCTCTCGACGAGCCGGCGCTGGACCAGCGCGGCCATCTCGAGGTCGAGCGGCGGGAGCACGTGCTCGGCGAGCTCGACGACGGTCACGGCCAGCCCGCGGTGGGTGAGGTTCTCGGCGAGCTCGAGCCCGATGAAGCCACCGCCGATGATGATGGCGGTGGACGGCGCCTGCGGGTCGTTGAGACGAGCCAGGATGGCGTCCATGTCGGCGAGGTCGCGCAGCGCGTAGGTGAGCTCGACGCCGGGGATCGGCGGGCGCATGGGGGCTGCGCCGGTCGCCAGCACGAGGGCGTCGTACGCCTCCTCGGTGGTCTGACCGGAGGTGCGGTCGCGCACGGTGACGACCCGGCGCTCGCGGTCGACGGCGACGACCTCGTGGCCGGTGCGCACGTCGATGTTGAACCGCGCCGCCAGGGACGCGGGGGTCTGCAGGAGGAGGGCGTCACGGTCCTCGATGACGCCGCCCACGTGGTAGGGGAGGCCGCAGTTGGCGAACGACACGTGGTCGCCACGCTCGAGGACGACGATGTCCATGGCCTCGTCGAGGCGACGCAGGCGGGTGGCCGCGGACATGCCCGCGGCCACTCCGCCCACGATGACGGTGCGGTGGATGCTGGTGCTCACCGGCGGAAGAACGAGCCGAAGTCGATCGACGGGGCCGCGGTGGTCTGGCACTCACAGCGGTCCTCGGGCGCGAACTGCGCCATGACCATGTCGACGTGCTGGCCACAGCCGGACCAGGTCACCTTGCTGCACGAGTGGCAACGCACGGGGCTGCACATGGGGGTTCTCCTCTGGTTCTCAGTCGCTCGGACTATCGCGGTTCCGGATACCCTGGGGGGTATCACTCCATCAGGATAACCGGCACCTGACGGAGAACGCGAATCGACCCTTGCGACCGCCCGCCCACCCGCCACTGACCGGCGTACCACTCGACGGAAACCTGGCCCCCGTCAGCCCCCGCGTCGAACCCATCCCGGATCCCGGCCGATGAAGCCGAGGAGGCGCTCCTGCGGGCCGGCGTCGGTGGGGACCGGGACGGCTGCGCCGTACTGTCCGGATCCCCGCATCGCGTCCTCGACCGAGGCCATGCCGGTCACGAGCTCCTCGCACAGCTCAGCGTCGAGCGTGTCGTCCTGACCAGTGGCGCGGGCCAGGTCCCAGGTGTGCATGAAGACGTCAACGGTGTAGAACCGGTCGATCGCGGTCGCCAGCGGCAGCTCACCGAGGTGGGGGTTGGTCAGCACACGGCCTGCGGTCGCCGGGTCGTCGAGCAGCCGCTGTACGGCGTCGGCCTGGGCCTCCCACGCGCCGACCGGGTCGTCGTCGACCGAGGGACCGGCGACCAGGGCGATGCCCGTGCCGCCGGCCAGGAACCCCGGGAACCACTCGACCAGGTGGCGGACCACGTCGCGGGCGTCCCACGCCGCCACAGGCGTCGGGGCGGCCCAGTCACGGACGCCGCGGACCCGATCGGTGAAGATGCCCGCGACGGCGCGGTGCCGCTCGGCGGGGTCGACGGGCAGCACCCCGTCAGCCCGCCGCGCCGGCACGGATGAGCTCGTCGAGAGCTGCGTAGCCCTCGTTGACGCCGGACTCCATGCCGGAGGCCAGCCAGGCGTCGCGGCCGGCGAAGCTGTCGACCAGCGACTGGGCGTGGAGGCGGGTCCAGCCGCCACCGAGGTCCTCGAAGGTGAGCGTCTCCAGGGCGACCCCATCGGGCTGCTCCTCCCACGTGAAGGTCTGCACGATGCGATCGGAGGCGACCTGGTGGAAGCAGCCACGAAACGACGTCTCGAAGTCGTCGCGACGAACGACGTAGCGCCAGTTGCCGCCGTCACGGGCATCCCACTGGTCGATCTCGGTGGTGACGGACGCGGGCCCGACCCAGCGCGCGAACAGCTCGGGGTCCGTGTGGGCCCGGAGCAGCTGCTCGGGCGTGGCCAGGAAGTCGCGGGTGATCCGGATGATGGGCAGCTCGGGGTCCGCCTCGATCCGAGCGGTGGTGAAGTCCTCGCTGGTGGTCTGGCTCATGACACTGCTCCTTCGTCGGGGGACTGCCCCTCGGGCAGCCCGGTGGCTGGTTCGGCCATCTCGGCCAGGACGGCGTCGAGACGCTGGTAGCGCTCCTCCGCCTCGCGGCGATAGCGCTCGATCCATTTCGTCATCAGGTCGAACACCTCCGCCTCGAGATGGACCGGCCGGCGCTGGGCGTCCCGGGTCTTCGTGACCAGGCCGGCGTCCTCGAGCACCTTCAGATGCTTGGACACGGCCTGCACGCTGACGTCGTACGGCGCCGCGAGCTGGCCGACCGTGGCGTCCCCGGCGGCGAGCCGGGCGACCAGGTCGCGCCTGGTGGGATCCGCGAGTGCCGCAAAGACCCGGGTCAGCTGGTCGGTCATCTCACTCCTCAACCGTTTGGTTGAAGATGACGCTAACCACACTCCAAGGGCTTGTCAACCATTTGGTTGATGACTGCGCTCCGTGTCCCCGTCCGCGTCGTACTTCTCGACCGAAGCTGTCACTTCTCGACGGAAACTTCGGCCGTGAAGTGACAGTTTCACCGGCGCGCCGGTGAAACTGTCGGACCCCTACCCCACCAACCCCGGGTCGAACCGGGAGCGAAGCCGGACGGACGCGCCGGTGGCGGCGACGATGAGGCGGGCGTCGTCGAGCTGGGCGGCGGTGAGCTCGACGGCGCCGCTGTCGGGGTCGGGACGGTGCGCCATCACCCAGTCGAAGAGCAGCCAGTCGAGCGCGCCGGTGGCCACGAACGGGTCGACGCCCGCCCCGGACGCGGACTCCACGACGGCCGCCAGCGCCTCGCGGTGCTCCCGGCGCGTGGCGTCCTTGTCGACGCCCGAGCTGTCGAAGAGCAGCATCGACAGCGACGCCGGGAGCCGGCGGCCGTCGTCGGTGACCACGAGCCACCGCGCCCCGCGCCAGGGCTCGGCGGCGTCCACCCAGTGCAGCCCCGCATGGCCACCCACGATCCCGAGCCCCGGGTCGTCGAGCTCGCCGTCGAAGGGCGGCGCCCCGGCCATGCCGACGACATAGCGCAGCCGCACGCCCATCAGGCTCGCCGTCCCGAGGATCTGGCCGGCCCGCAGATCGGCCTCCATCCCCGCGACGGGCAGCGCGTCGACGTACTCGACGCAGGCCCGGTCGATGGCGCGGTACGCCGCCGCGAGGTCGTCCCACTCATCGCGGGCGGGGCCACGACCGCCGCCGAGCACCTCTCCGAACCGGCCGGCGACCTCGATGAGCACGTCGTCGAGCGCCTCGAGGTGCGTGGGCAGCCACCGGTCGGGCTCGGCGCCGGGCAGGCCGATGACGGCGGCCAGTGGCAGCGGGAGACCGTCGGGCGAGGCCCAGTGGAAACCGATCGCCGAGTCGGTCGAGACGATCCGGGGCAGCATCAGGCGGTCTCGCCGGCCTGGGCGACCGACCGGTCCCGGACCGAGGACAACCACGCGTACCACTCCGCCAGCCCCTCGCCCGTGCGCGCGCTGAGCGGGATGACGACGGCGTCGGGGTTGACCTTGGCGAGGTTGGCCCGGAAGAGGTCGAGGTCGGCGTCGAGGTAGGGCAGCAGGTCGAGCTTGTTGACGACCACCGCGTCGACCGTGCGGAACATGACGGGGTACTTGAGCGGCTTCTCCTCCCCCTCGGTGATCGCATAGACCATCGCCGAGGCGTGGGCGCCGATGTCGAACTCCGCGGGGCAGACCAGGTTGCCGACGTTCTCGACGAGGACGAGGTCGAGGTCCGCCATGGGCAGTGCCGCGAGCGCTCGCGCGACCATGGGGGCATCCAGGTGGCACTCGCCACCGAAGCCGTTGCCGGTGTTGAGCAGCGAGATGGCGGCGCCGAAGCCGGCGAGCCGGTCGGCGTCGATGCTCGTCTCGATGTCGCCCTCGACGACGCCGGCGCGGACACCCTGGTCCTGCAGCCACTGGAGCGTGTGCGCGAGCAGCGTCGTCTTGCCGGCGCCCGGCGACGACATCAGGTTGACGCAGACGGCGCCCGCGGCGTCGAAGGTCGCGCGATTGGAGTCGGCCGCGCGGTCGTTCTCGGCGAAGATCCGCTCGAGCACCTCGACCCGTTCGCCGCCGGTCTCATAGGCGGAGTGGTCCCCGACGTCCTCGTGCTCGTGCCCGTGCTCGTGCTCGTGCCCGTGCCCGTGGTCGTGGTCGTGCTCGTGGTCGCCGTGGCCATGCCCATGCCCGTGGCCATGCCCCTCGTCGTGCTCGTCGTGGCGGTGGAACCGTCCCATCTCACTCCTCCGTAGCGGCGGGAGCGTCGGCTCCCACGGCGGTCGGTGCCGCAGGCGCGAGGCGCACCGACGTCACTTCCATCTCTTCACCCGCGAGCACCTGGATGTCGCCGCTACCGCAGGAGGCACAGGTGAGCACCAGCTCGTGGGCGACCTCGGTCTCGCTGCCGCAGGACCGGCACGACAGGCGCACCGGGATGTGGTCGATCTCGAGCACCGAGCCGTCGAGCTCGGTGCTCTCGGTGACCAGGCCCCAGCAGAAGACCAGCGTCTCGGGGACCACCTGACGCATCTGGCCGATCTTCAGCTCGACGGCCTCGACGGTGCGCCCCGCGCGGGCCCGGTCGACGATGCCGAGGATGCTCTGGCACAGCGACAGCTCGTGCACGTCTACCTCCGCAGCGTTCGGGACGGCGACTCGCCGAAGCGCTGACGATAGAGCACCGAGAAGTTGCCGAGATGGGTGAACCCCCAGCGCTGCGCCGCGTCGGTCACCGTCAGGTGGTCGTGGGGGACCGCGGACATCAGCTCGGCGCGCACCTTGAGCAGCCGCTGGTCGCGGATGAACGCGACGGGCGTGGTGCTCAGGTCCTGCCGGAAGCCGGACTGGATCGACCGCACGCTCATCCCGCAGTGGTCCGCGAGGTCGTCGAGGGTGATCCGCTCGGCGAGGTGCTCCTCGATGTAGGCCATGCACCGGCGTACGACGGCTCGCCCGCTCGGTCCGCGGTGGAGCAGTTGGCCGGAGTAGGTGTGGTCCTGGATGAACAACAGGCTGGACACCAGCAGCTCGCCGAGGGCCTCGGCGCCGACACCCTGGCGCAGCAGCGACCCCTCGGACAGCACCTCACTGGACAGGATCTGGATGGCACCGTGCCAGCGGACCGCTGCGGCGGTGGTCAGATCGGCGATGGGCTCGAAGACGATCGGCTCGCTGAGACTGCGCCCGAGCATCCGGGACAGCTGGCGCTCCATGGCGGCCTGCTCGATGCGGATGATGAGCTGGGGCGAGTCCAGGCCGAGCTTGAGCTGGTAGCGCATGCCCGGCGAGACGACCAGCCCGGTGAACGGTGTCAGCGGCTGCTCACAGTCGCCGAAGCAGGCGGTCGCCTCCCCCGAGGTGGTCATGTGGACGGTGTAGGCGCCGGCCGACCGCGGCACGTCGAGCAGGCAGGGCACCTGGAAGTTCAGGTGCGCCATCGCCACGTCGAGCGTCTGGATCGCGTGGAGCATGCCGTGGAATCCGCCGCGGACGGCCGGATCGACCGCGAGCGTGGCCGGCCCGAGCAGGTCGGACACGAACTCCGCGGCGCGGCGCGGGTCGTCGCTCTCGGCCACGAGATGGTCGGCCAGGGCGTTGGGCACGCCGCGCGAGCGCAGCCGGCGCCGGACGGGCGTGCGGGTGCGCTCGGTGTTCATGAAGCTGAGCCGCGACAGGCGGTTGCGCGGCAGCTCGACGACCTCGTCGACGACCTCGGCGTCGCCCTGCTCGGCCAGTTCAGCGGTCATGCAGGCGCCACCTCCTCGACCTCGCGGGGCACCACTATCCGTCGCACTTCGTCTCTGGGGCAAGCAATTTGCGTGATCGTGACAGGACGTGCGGGTTCTCGATAGACCCTGTGGTCTGGGTCACCTTACTGTCGCGGGCATCCACCCGTTCGGGTTGGGTTTGGCCACCCACCGAAGGAGGCCCGATGAGCCCCGCTTCATCCACCTACGACGCCTCATCCGCCCAAGCCGCCGGCGCCATCGCCGCCCGGCTTTCCGACCCCGCCACTGTCAACGCGCTCGGGAGCATCCTCGACCACGTCGACCTGCTGGCGATCCTCATCGAAGGCCTCGACCAGATGGTCAGCCGCTCGGAGGTGATCGGCGACTCCATCGTCGATGGCCTGGCAGAGGTCCGTGGCGCCACCGAGTCGACCGCGCGCCCGGTCGATGTCGGCGCCGTCGTACGGTCCGGCATCGCCCTCGCGGGCGTGCTGCCCCAGGCCACGCCCGGCATGGTCGCAGCCGTCGAGTCCGGAGCGATCGACAAGCTGCTCGCCTCGGGCGTCGTCAGCGGCGAGGCGCTCGACCAGGTCGCCATGCTCGCGCGCGGCCTCGTCAAGGGCACCGAGGACTTCGGCAACAGCCCCGTCGAAGTCAACGGCATCATGTCCCTCCCCAAGCTGCTCAAGGACCCCGACATCCGCCGGTCGCTGAGCTTCTTCGCCACGGTCGCCAAGGCCATCGGCAAGCAGATCGAGATCGGCCCCGTGCCGGTCGACATCGCCTCCACCCTGAAGACCCCGGGCTCCGACGCCCACTGATTGTCGAGAGAGGTACGCCTATGTCCTCCGTGCTGTGGTTCCAAGCCGGCGCCTGTTCTGGCAACACCATGAGCTTCCTCAATGCCGAGGAGCCCAACGTCGTCGACCTGATCGTCGACTTCGGTCTCGAGGTCCTGTGGCACCCGTCCCTGGGCATGGAGCTCGGCGAGAACGCCCAGAAGATTTTCAAGGACTGCGCCTCGGGTGACCGTCCGCTGGACATCTTCGTGCTCGAGGGCTCCGTCATCCAGGCGCCCGACGGCTCCGGGGCGATGGATATGTTCGCCGAGCGCCCGATGCTCGACTGGGTCCGCGAGCTCGCCGAGGCCGCCAGCATCGTCGTCGCCATCGGCGACTGCGCCTGCTGGGGCGGCATCCCCGCGATGGCCCCCAACCCGAGCGACTCCACCGGGCTGCAGTTCCACAAGCGGGAACGGGGCGGGTTCCTCGGCCCCGACTGGCGCAGCAAGTCCGGCCTTCCTGTCATCAACATCCCCGGCTGCCCGGCCCACCCCGACTGGATCACCCAGATCCTGGTCGCGCTGGCCACCGGTCGCGCCGGCGACATCGCCCTGGACGACCTGCACCGCCCGCAGACGTTCTTCAAGACGTTCACCCAGACCGGCTGCACGCGCGTCCAGTTCTTCGAGTACAAGCAGTCGACGATGAACTTCGGCGAGGGCACCCGCACCGGCTGTCTCTTCTACGAGTTCGGCTGCCGCGGCCCGATGACGCACTCTCCGTGCAACCGGATCCTGTGGAACCGCCAGTCCAGCAAGACTCGTGCTGGCATGCCGTGCCTGGGCTGCACCGAGCCCGAGTTCCCGTTCTTCGATCTGGCCAAGGACACCGTCTTCAAGACCCAGAAGGTCTCCGGCACCATCCCGAAGGAAGTCCCCGAGGGCGCCGACCACATCACCTACATGGCCCACGCGGCCGCGGCCCGGATCGCTGCCCCGCAGTGGTCCAAGGAGGACATGTTCGTCATCTGACGGACATGTCGGAGAAAGGATCGACGCATGACTGCAGTGGACACACCCCCGACGGGCTCGTCGGAGTCGGTGGACCTGTTCGTCTCCCCGCTGGGCCGGGTGGAGGGCGACCTCGACGTGCGCGTCACGATCGAGGACGGCGTGGTGACCTCGGCATGGACCGAGGCCGCGATGTTCCGTGGGTTCGAGATCATCCTCAAGGGCAAGGACCCGCAGGCGGGTCTGATCGTCACGCCGCGCATCTGCGGCATCTGTGGCGGCTCCCACCTCTACAAGGCCTGCTACGCGCTCGACACGGCGTGGAACACCCACGTGCCGCCGAACGCGACCCTCATCCGCAACATCGCGCAGGCCTGCGAGACGTTGCAGTCCATCCCGCGCTACTTCTACGCCCTGTTCGCCATCGACCTGGTCAACAAGAACTACGCCACGTCGCCGATGTACGACGAGGCGGTCCGCCGCTTCGCCCCCTACGTCGGCACCGCCTACCAGAAGGGCGTCGTGCTCTCGATCAAGCCGATCGAGGTCTACGCGATCTTCGGTGGCCAGTGGCCGCACTCGTCGTTCATGGTTCCCGGCGGCGTGATGAGCGCGCCCAACCTGTCCGACATCACGCGGGCGACGGCGATCCTCAACCACTGGAAGGACAACTGGCTCGAGGCGGAGTGGCTGGGCTGCTCGGTCGACCGCTGGCTGGAGAACAAGACCTGGGAGGACGTGCTGGCCTGGGTCGACGAGAACGAGTCGCAGCGCAACTCCGACCTCGGCTTCTTCATCCGCTACGCCCTCGAGATCGGCCTCGACAAGTACGGCGCCGGCTGCGGCAACTTCATCGCACCCGGGACCTACCTCGACCCGACGCTCTATGAGAACCCGACGGTCGACGGCCGCCAGGACGCCCTCATCGGCCGCGGTGGGGTCTATGCCGACGGGCAGTACCTCCCCTACGACCAGATGCGGGTCTCCGAGGACGTCACCCACTCCTTCTACAACGGCTCGCGGCCGCTGCACCCGTGGGAGGGCGAGACCAGCCCGATCGACCCGCGGAGCGGTCGCAAGGCCGGCAAGTACTCGTGGGCGAAGTCGCCGCGCTACGACGTGCCCGACCTCGGCCGGACGCCGCTCGAGGCGGGCCCGCTGGCCCGTCGGATGGCGGCCGCCGCTCCCGACGCCGCCGGACACCAGGACAGCGACCCGCTGTTCGCCGACATCATGGCCAAGCTCGGCCCGTCGGTGTTCGTGCGTCAGCTGGCCCGCGTCCACGAGGGTCCGAAGTACTTCAAGTGGGTCATGGAGTGGCTCTCACAGATCGACCTGAAGGGCTCGTTCTACACCAAGCCCGAGGAGCTCGAGTCCGGCAAGGGCTGGGGTGCCACGGAGGCCGCCCGCGGTGCGCTCCAGGACTGGATCGTGATCGAGAACGGCAAGATCGAGAACTACCAGGTCATCACCCCCACGGCGTGGAACATCGGTCCGCGTGACAGCGAGGGCACGCTCGGCCCGATCGAGCAGGCGCTCGTCGGGACGCCGATCATGGACATGGAGGACCCGGTCGAGCTCGGTCACGTCGCTCGGTCCTTCGACTCCTGCCTGGTCTGCACCGTTCACGCCTACGACGGCAAGACCGGCCGCGAGCTCAACCGGTTCGTGGTCAACGGGATGGTCTGAGGCTGCCGGTGACGGACGCCACGGGTCGCCCCACGGCCCCCTACCAGCTGCTCGACGACGGCTTCGCGCCGCCTGCGTGCGACGTGCTGGTGGTGGGGTGCGGCAACCTCCTGCGAGGGGATGACGCGGTGGGGCCGATCCTGGTGCGCACACTGCACCAGCGAGGCGTCCCGGACGGCGTACGACTCATCGACGGCGGCACCGCGGGCATGGACGTTGCGTTCATGATGCGCGGTGCCGCCCGGGTCGTCCTGGTCGACGCCGCCACCACCGGCGCCGACCCGGGCACCCTCTATCGCATCCCGGCCGAGGAGCTCACCGAGCCCCCGCCGCTCTCGGGCCTGCACTCCCACAACTTCCGCTGGGACCACGCGCTCTCGCTGGCCACCTGGCTGCTCGGGCCCGAGAAGCCCAGCGACATCACCGTCCTGCTGGTCGAGGCCGCGTCCTGCGAGCCCGGCGCACCGCTCAGCGACCCGGTCCGCGAGGCCATGGACCGCGTGGTCGACCTCGTCGAGCGGGAGTTCTGGCCCGCGACCGACGCGCCTGCTGTCCGCGCCCTCGACCAGGTGACCATCACCGAGGACGGCTACCTCCACGTCGACCACGGCCTGGCGCAACGCCACTTCCCCGCCGACGTGCTCGTCGCCCGGCTGAGCCCGGCCGACGAGCTCGAGCTCGTCCCGCTGCAGGGCGTGGCCTTCGGCGGCCTCGTGCTCCGCCAGCGCAACCCGGCCGGCGACCGGACCGTGCTCATCCACGAGGTGCTCGGGTTCATCTCACGACCGGGCACCTACGCTGCGTCATGGGACCCCGACGACGGCTGCCTGCGCGTGCCGCTCGGGGAGGCTCCCGGCGAGGAGGCGACCGATGGCCGAGGACGTCAGCACCGAGGTGGTGCAGGAGCACGGCCAGTGGACGGTCTATCTGCTGGTGGTGACGGAGGCGGGCGTGGAACGACGCCGGCTCGAGACCTATCGCACCAAGCCGGCAGCGGAGCTGGCGGCCGACCTGATCCGGCGTACGACGGCGCGCCGACGCAACCCGGGAGGGTGACCCGATGACCGCCTCACTGGACTCCGACGCAGCGACCGAGGCCCTCGCCGGGCCACAGCCGCTCGGCGCCTTCGACCTGCCCGCCGGGATGCTGCTGGTCCCGACGCGCACGCCGGAGGAGGACTCCGTCCGGCGCGACCTGCTCGCCGGCCGGCTGCCGTCGTCCTGGCCCGCCTCGCTCGAAGGACACCGGCTGGCCCACCAGGGCGACCTGGTCGCTGCGGCCGCCGCGTTCGCCGGTGACGACCCGACCGACCGCTACAACCGTTGGGTCCTCGACGCCGACACGGCCACCGCCGACGAGGTCCGGGCCGGCCTGCCTGCGCACCTGCACCCGCTGGTCGACGTGGTCGCCTGGTCGGTCGGCGCCAGCGACGACCTGCCCGTCGACGACCCGGAGCTGCCCGACGAGGTGCGTGCCCTCGTGGTCGCCACCTGCGCGAGCGAGCTCATGTCGACCGGACGCGACGTCGAGGCGCGTGGTCTCCTCCAGCAGGCCGCCACGCTCGTCACGGCCACCAACCCGGTCCTGGCCGCGGTCCTGCTTGGCAACGCCGCCGGCCTGGGTCTCGACCAC
>Ga0209023_10001003_pt1 | contig 39657 bp, 39 predicted proteins | sample LakOneMetagenome_FD_187468 | JGI IMG/M metagenome (GOLD analysis project Ga0209023, IMG submission 187468) | Freshwater and sediment microbial communities from Lake Erie, Canada (SPAdes) (version 2) | ecosystem: Environmental > Aquatic > Freshwater > Lentic | place: Lake Erie, Canada...
ATCTTGTCCGGCCTGATCACCCCCAGCCTCGATGAAATGGTCACCATGGCCGAAGAAATGCAGCGGGCGGGGATGACCATGCCGCTGCTGATCGGCGGGGCGACCACCAGCAAGATCCACACCGCGCTGCGGATCGACCCGGCTTACGATGGCCCGGTGATCCACGTGCTCGACGCCAGCCGCGCGGTTGGGGTGGCGAGCCAGCTCTTGTCGGATACCCAGGCCGAACCCTTCATCAAGGCCACGGCAGAGGAATACCAGCACGTCCGCGATGTCCGGGCGGGCAAGGACCCCTCGATCCTGCTCAGCCTGGAGGATGCCCGCGCCAACAGCTTCAAGGCCGACATGAGTGACAAGGCGCCGCCGCCCGAACAGCCCGGGTTGCATGTCTTTGCCGACTGGGACCTCAAGGACCTGATCGACTGTTTCGACTGGACCCCGTTCTTCCGCGCCTGGGAACTGGCGGGCACTTACCCGGCGATCCTCTCGGACGAAGTGGTCGGCGAAAGCGCCCGTGCGCTCCACGCCGATGCGCTGGCCATGCTGGACAAGATCGTCGCGGAAAAGTGGCTTACCGCGCGCGGCGTCGCGGGCTTCTGGCCCTGCGCAAGGGATGGCGACGATGTCGATATCTACCTCGCCGAGGCCGAGCGCCATGTGAAGATCCCGTTCCTGCGCCAGCAGGTCCGCAAAAGCCGCGACCGGGCGAATTTCTGCCTCGCTGATTTCATCGATCCCGATGGCGACTGGATCGGCGGCTTCGCGGTGGGCATCCACGGGATCGAACCGCATCTGGAGAAATTCCGCGCCGCGCATGATGACTATTCGGACATTCTGCTCAAGGCCCTGGCCGACCGCTTCGCCGAGGCCTTCGCCGAACGCCTGCACGCACACGTGCGCACCACGCTGTGGGGGTACGCCCCAGGTGAACAGCTGACCAACGAGGCGCTGATCCGCGAGGAATACCGCGGCATCCGCCCCGCGCCGGGCTATCCGGCTTGCCCCGACCACTCGCTCAAGCCGATCCTGTTCGAGCTGCTGGACGCCGGGACAAATGCCGGGATCGTGCTGACCGAAAGCCAGGCCATGCTGCCCACCGCAGCGGTCAGCGGCTTCTACTTTGCGCACCCGGAAAGTTCCTACTTCGGCGTGGCCAGGATCGGCCGCGACCAGTTGGAAGACTACGCCGCGCGGCGCGGGATCGATCTCGCCACGGCGGAGCGGTGGCTGCGGCCAAACTTGGATTGATCCTATTTAGCTGTTGGCTTTTCCGATCGGTCCTTGTTGCGCTTGTCGGCAATATAGGGCTGGCCATTTGGCGCGCGATCGATGACGAACTGGCCGATATCTTCGAACAGCGCGCGAAAGTTCTTGCGGTTGTAGTTGCGAGGATCAATCGGAGCCTGGCGTTTCACCGCACCGCCTGCTGCTCCCAGATGCGCCCAGCCGTCGTCCTGTTTGCAAGCTTCGACCGCGCCGCGCAGGGCAGCAAGAAGCTTGGTGTTTCCCGCAAGTTCCTTTCCGGTCTTGGGTAGGGCAGCGGGGGCATTTGTGGCATCGGACGAGAGCTCGCCGCCGGTCGCGACCGACTCTTCCGAAACTTCCAGCCGCTCGACAAACAGGAAAGTCGTGCAGGCGTTGACGAACGGAGACGGCGTTGTTTCCTTGCCGAAGCCGTAAATCCGTTTGCCCGCAGCCTTGAGGTGCATGATCAGCGGTGTGAAGTCGGCATCGCTCGAGACGATGCAAAAATCGTCGATCCGCTGCGTATAGAGCAGTTCCATCGCATCGATGACGAGCGCAATGTCAGTTGCGTTCTTGCCTTTGGAATAGTTGACTTGCTGCATGGGACGGATCGCGAACTCAAGCAACTTGCTTCGCCAGCCATTCAAATGGTCTGAATGCCAATCTCCGTAAGCGCGACGAATATTCGCAGTGCCATACTTAGAAAGCTCTGCAATGATCGGCCCGATCACGGCATGGCTCATATTGTCCGCATCAATTAGCAAGGCAATATGTCGCTCGGCGCTGCCTTCATCGCTATTTGCCATTATTCAAGTTGAGCAAAGAGGATTGGTTTAGTCAATGCACAAGCCGCGCACGCTCACATTTCGTTGCTGGGCCACTCCACGATCAGCACTTCCAGATCGCCCTTGGGCTCGAAATTCTTGCGGCGCACTTCGAACTGGGTGGGGGAGATTTTCTTCACCCCATTCATGCAGAAGCTGACCATGTTTTCGGCCTTGCCTTTGTCCACCACCAGCCGGAAATCGCCGATCGGCCCTTTCCAGTTGCGGCCCGAGGAGAGGACGTAGCCGATCCAGGTTTCGCTGTAAGACACCACCGCGCTGTCGTCGTTCTTGCGGGCGGCGATCTTCTTGTCGAAAGCGGCGAGGAAGGCCTTGTCGATGCAGTATTGGGTGATGTCGCCGGGGAATTCCTTGCGCACCTCCGGCATGAGGCTGCCCGCGACCGAGCCGCCGATCATCGGGGCATAACGGTGGGTTACCTCGACACTCTTGCCGGCCGGAAAAACCTGCTTGCGGGTGACGTGGGTGACCAGGTCCCAGGTCGGAAAGTATTCGCCGTTCTCGGCTTTGCGCAGAAGTCCTTCGGTCAGGCGCGCGGTCTTTTGCGCGGGCGAAAGCTTCGTGACAAAGCCCGGCTCCTCGCCGCTGCCGGTGATCCAGTCGAGCGGCCAGCCGAGCTGCTGGAGGCGCTGGGTCACGTCCTTGCCCTTGACCTCGGCCCGCTTCATCATCTGGAACTTGACCGGTTTGCCATCGACCGTGGTCTGGAACGCCAGCTTGGAGAAATCGGGCACCGCCTGATCACCATAGATCTCCTCGTCGGCGGCCTTGATCGCGGGCAGCGGGAACGAGATGGTCAGTTCCAGATCCTTCGCCGAATGGTTGGTATAGCGATAGCGGACCCGCACTTCGTCCTTCGAGATGTACAGATCTTCGCTGTCCATCGAAACGAACTGGTTCTGGACCAGCTCGATCCCGCCCAGGTTGATCGCCGCTTCGCTGTCATTTGCGTGGAGGGGCATGGACAGCGCGGTGAACATGGCGGCGCAGGCAAGCAGGCGAACGGATTTCATCGGGCGTATCCTCCTGTGCCCAAAGTGACGACACCGGGGCGGGACTGTCAATTCGCCATGTTTAGGGTATTGCATTTTGCAATGCGCCCCATACTCGCCCTGCTGGCTCTGGTCGCCAGCGCCGCCCAGGCCGCGCCGCCCGCCACAGTGGCGGTGGCCTTTGACCGTCACACCATTCGCCCCGTGCTGGCCGAGGGCGAGGCGGACCGCGCCACGCATCGTGCGGCCGGGGCCGACGATCCGGTCCGGATTGCCTCGATCTCCAAGCTAGTGACCGCAATCGGGGTGATGCGGCTGGTCGATTCCGGCAAGCTCAACCTCGATCGCGATGTGTCGGACTACCTTGGGTACCCGGTGCGCCACCCGGCATTCCCGGACCGGCCGGTCACGCTGCGGCTGCTGATGTCGCACCAGTCGGGCTTGCTCGACGGCGAAGACCTCTACCTGATCCCGCTGGGCACCACGTTGCGTCAGCGGCTGGCCGACCCGCGGGTCTGGGACATGGCCCATGCCCCCGGTTCGGGCTGGTTCCATTACACCAACCTCAACTTCCCGGTAGTCGCCAGCGTGATCGAGCGGGTTACCGGCGAGCGGTTCGATGTGGCGATGAGCCGCTTGGTGCTGAAACCCCTGAAGCTCGATGCCTGCTTCAACTGGGGCGCGGGCTGTTCGGCCGAAGCGTTCAAGCGCGCGGTGGTGCTCTACCGTGCCAGCGGCGAAGTGGCGCGCGATGACCTGCACGGCTATCCGCCGGTCTGCCCGGTCTTTCTGGGCGATGGTCGGTCCTGCGATCTGACGACCTACCGAATGGGCGACAACGGCGCGCTGTTCAGCCCCCAAGGCGGCCTGCGCATTTCGATGCGCGATCTGGCCAGGATCGGACAGATGCTGGCTCGTGGCGGGCGGGGGTTCCTGTCCGCAAATGCCATCGACGAAATAGTCCGTCCGCGTTGGCATTTTGACGGTACCAACGGGGTCGGGGAGGATGGCGCCGCGATTGGGTTCTTCTGTCGCTACGGCCTGGCAGTGCATCGGATTGGCGATCTACCGACCTTTCTACCGTTCGTTCCTGGCGGAAAGCCTCAAGCCGAAAAGGCTGGTCAAGTCTGCCACGATGACCTGTTCGGCGATGGCAAGGTGCGCATCGGTCATGCCGGTGATGCCTATGGGTTAAAGGCCGGACTATGGCTCGATCCAAAGACCGGCAAGGGGCTTGCCTTTTTCACCAGCGCGGTTGCTCCCGACGCTCCAACAGGGCGGAGCGCTTTCACCGCAGCAGAAGAATCCGTTGTGGAGAGAGCAGCGCGCATGCCCTTCCGCTAAGCGCGCAGGCCAGCTAGGCAATTCGTCAATCTCCTTTGGCCGTTCGTGGTGAGGAGGGACTGAGCACCGCGAAGGTCCGTCTCGAACCACCGCCGCGCAGGTCCTTCGAGACGCGTCTTCGCATTCGCTCAGCCGCTCCTCAGGACGAACGGGATCTAAGTTAGGCAATTTGAACAAGTGACCGCGCCTGAGCTTCTCGACACTCTCCACGCCACCTTCGGCTTCTCCGCCTTTCGCGGGGTGCAGGAACGCGTGGTCGATCGGGTGCTGGCGGGGCAGAGCACGCTGGCGGTGATGCCGACCGGCGCGGGCAAGTCGCTGACTTACCAGCTGCCGGCGGTGATGCTGCCAGGCACCTGCGTGGTGATCAGCCCGCTGATCGCCCTGATGCACGACCAGCTGCGCGGGGCCGAGGCCAACGGGATCCGCGCCGCGAGCCTGACCAGTGCCGATGGGGAGGAAAGCCGCGAGCGGGCGATCGATGCGTTTCGCGGCGGCGAGCTTGATCTGCTTTACGTCGCTCCCGAGCGCGCCAGCCAGCCGCATTTTCGCGAACTGCTGTCGAAAGCTGACGTCAGCCTGTTTGCGATCGATGAGGCACATTGCGTAAGCGAATGGGGCCACGATTTCCGCCCCGACTACCGCTTGCTCCGTCCGCTGATGGACAGCTTTGCGGAGGTTCCGCGCCTCGCGCTGACTGCCACTGCCGATGCCCATACCCGCGCCGATATCCTGACCCAGCTTGGAATTGCCGAGGACGGGCTGATCGTCGCCGGGTTCGACCGGCCGAATATCCGCTATGCCGTTCGCCACCGCGAAAACCCGTTGCGACAACTGACCACGCTGATGGCCGAACAGCCGGGGCCGGGGATCGTCTATGCCCCGACCCGCAAGAAGGTGGAGGACCTGGCCGAAAAGCTCTCCGCCGCAACCGGGCGGACGGTGCTGCCCTATCACGCCGGGCTCGATCCGCAGGTCCGGCAGGCCAACCAGGCTGCTTTCGTCGCCAGCGAAGACATGGTGATGGTTGCCACGGTCGCGTTCGGGATGGGGATCGACAAACCCGACGTGCGTTTCGTTGCTCATGCCGGGGTGCCCAAATCGATCGAGGCCTATTATCAGGAAACCGGCCGCGCAGGGCGCGACGGCGATGCTTCGGTGGCTGTGATGCTGTGGGCAGCAGACGATTTTGCCCGCGCCCGCCACCGCTTGTCCGAGGTGGAGGAAAGCCGCCGCGAGGGTGAGCGCAAGCGGCTCGATGCGCTCGCCATGCTGGTCGAAACTGCAGGGTGCCGCCGCGCGCTGCTGCTGCGCCACTTTGGCGAGGACCCGCCGCCGAACTGCGGCAATTGCGACAACTGCCTCGATGCGCCGGGCGTAGTCGATGCGACCACCCTGGCGCAAAAGCTGCTCTCGGCGGTCTATCGCACCGGGCAGACCTATGGCTTCGGACATGTCGAAAAGGTGCTGACGGGGCAGAATGACGAGCGGATCATGGCTCGCGGGCATGACCGGCTGTCGGTTTTCGGGATCGTCGATGGCGAGGAGGCGCACCTGCTGCGCCCGCTCGTCCGCGCGCTCCAGGCGCGGGGCAGCCTGATCCCGACCGAGCATGGTGGGCTGGCGCTGGGTCACGATGCCAAGGCGGTGCTGACCGGTGAGGCTGCGGTGCTGATCGCGCTCGCCCCTAAGAAAGAACGGACCCGCCGACGCGGCGCTGCGGCTGGGGTCAATCCGACCGGGGATCCCCTGTTCGACGCCCTGCGCGAATTGCGTCGCGAGCGTGCGGCCGAGGCGGGGGTTCCGCCCTATGTGGTGTTCCACGACAGCACCTTGCGCGAAATGGCCGCGCGGCGCCCGCAGTCGCTTCCCGAACTTGGCGAGATATCCGGGGTCGGTGTGCGCAAGCTTGAGGCGCATGGTGACGCGTTTCTCGCGGTGATCCGGCAATATTAGCCTTCCAGCTTTTGCTGTTGCGAAGCATTTGCAAAAACTGCTTGACACCGTGGGTCTGGTGCAGTCAGGGGGCCGTCTCGAAACCGGACAAGGAGTATCCCGTGGCCGCCTTCGAGACCTTGCTTTCCCCTGCGATCCTGTTCTTCGTGCTTGGCGCTCTGGCCGCAGCGGCGCGATCAGACCTGGCCGTACCCGAACCGCTCGCCAAGAGCCTGTCGCTTTATCTGATGGCGGCGATCGGCCTCAAAGGCGGGGTCCAGGTGGCACAGGCTGGCTTGACCCCGCAATTGCTCCAGGTCTCGCTCGCCGGCCTGGCGCTCAGCTTCGCGCTGCCGCTGCTGGCTTTCGTACTGCTGCGCGGTGTGGCCCGGCTCGACCGGCTTAACGCTGGGGCAGTCGCGGCGCACTACGGTTCGGTCTCGATCGTCACTTTTGTCACCGCATCCGATGCCCTGACCCGCAGCGGACTCGCGCCGGCCGGATACATGGTCGCGGTCATGGCGCTGATGGAAACCCCGGCGATCATTTCCGGACTGCTGCTTGCGCGAGGGCAAGGGGCTCTGGCGGGCGGCGGACGGGGTAAGTTGCTGCGCGAAGTGCTGCTCAACGGTTCGGTGGTGCTGCTGCTGGGCGCGTTCATGATCGGGCTGGCGCTGGGCAAGCAACGGTTCGAGCCGATCGCTCCAGTCTTTGTCACTGGCTTTACCGGCCTGCTTTGCCTGTTTCTGCTCGACATGGGCCTGATCGCAATGCGCCGCTTGCGCGAAAGCCGGGTGCTGTCTTGGCGGATGATCGTGCTGGGGATTGCCCTGCCGCTGGTCAATGGAACGATCGGGTTGGTCCTTGCCAGCATGCTCGGCCTCAATCCAGGGACCGGCGCGGCGCTGGCCATGCTCGCCGCCAGCGCGTCCTACATCGCCGTTCCGGCGGCGATCCGCATGGCACTTCCGGATGCCGATCCAGGGATTTACCTGCCGATGTCCCTGGCCATCAGCTTTCCCTTCAATATCCTGGTGGGAATCCCGCTGGTGACCCAGCTTGCCCCGCAAGTCCTGAACTAGGAGACGACGCTATGATCACGACCCATACCCGCAAACGTATTGACGTGCTGGTTGATGCGCCGCTCTGCGACTGGCTGGTCGAACGGGCCGCCAGCGCAGGGATCGCGCATCATTCTATCCTGCCGGTCGAATCCGGCCTGGGCCGCGCTGGGGCATGGCGCGACGAGGGTTTCGGCACGGTCGCCAAAAAGATGTTCGTCGCGCTGAGCAATCGCGAAAAAGTGGGGGCGCTGCTGGAATTGCTGGCCCCTGATATCGAACACTACGGACTGGTAGTCGCCGTCTACGATGTCGAAGTGGTGCGCGGCGAGCGGTTCTGAAAACCGCCCGCCGCGGGACCTCTTTGGACCTGATTTGCGTTCGCGCGCTAAAGCGGAGATCGCAGACGACAACAGTTATTTGGGCGAATAGGGAAGCGAAGAGTGGTGCAGCACGATGCGCAATTTGCCGTCGTGTCCGCGCACATAGCCCCAGGTTTTATCGACCTTGGTCAGGTTGCCCCTGTCGTCCCAGATGCTGACGTTGCCCATCGAAATGGCGCTGTTGCCGGTGATGACAATGCCAGCATTCTCGCTCTGGCACTTGCGCCAGTGTTTCAAGGCAAAGCCGCCATCGTTGAGATAGGTCTTGTCGCCGCCGACGAAGTAGGAAAGCGCGCCTTCACGGGTCGTGCGGAAGGTTTGGGGGGCGACAGTCAGCGTCGGTTTGAACAGCACTGGCCCCATTGCATAGCCATAGGCGGCGTCGAGCACCTGTCCCGCCAGTGCTTTAGCGGCAGTGAACCCCTTGGTGTCGGCTTCCATCGAAATCGCCACAAGTGCACTGCACCAGCCACGCTGGGCATCTTCGACTTCACCAACGGTGATCGGAGCATAGAGCGCCGGCGCGGCAGCCTCAGGTGCAGATGCGACTGTTTGGGCCGCGGCTGGAGCTGCAGCGGCCAGCGTGATGGCAACAGCAAACGGGGCAAGCATATTCAGTCGTTTCATCACAGGTACTCTCCTTCTTGATTGAAAATTCAGGGGTGGATTGAATCGTGCGGAAGGTGCGGGGCGGCATCCTCGCCGTGGCGGGTCTTCCACAGCGAGTAGACCACGCCCGTCGCGATCAGCGCGAAAGTGACGCCCAGGCTGAGCATCGGCGGGAACTTCTGACCCTCCAGCAGGAAGTCCGAGACGAAGATCTTGGCTCCGATGAAGACCAGCACCGCGGCGAGGGCATACTTGAGGTAGTAGAAGCGGTGGACCATCGCCGAGAGCGCGAAGTAGAGCGCGCGCAAGCCCAGGATCGCCATGATGTTGCTGGTGTAGACGATGAAGGTGTCGGTGGTGATCGCGAAGATTGCCGGGACCGAGTCGACCGCGAAGACCAGGTCGGCAAGATTGATCACCACCAGCGCCAGGAACAGCGGGGTCGCCGCGCGGGTCAGCTTGCCGGTCTTTCCATCGGGCACCTTCACGAAGAAGCGCTCGTCGTGCAGCTCCTTGGTCACGCGGATGTGGGATGAGATCCAGCGCACCACCGGGTTCTTGGCGATATCGGGGTTTTCGTCGCCGGCGAAGAACATCTTGATGCCCGTCGCGATCAGGAAGGCGGCGAAGATATAAAGCACCCAATAGGCTTGCTCGACCAGCGCGGCACCGGCCGCGATCATGATCCCGCGCAGCACGATCACTGCCAGGATGCCCCACAGCAGTGCGCGGTACTGGAAGCGCGGCGGGATCGCGAAGAAAGTGAAGATCAGGCTGATCACGAAGACATTGTCGATCGACAGCGCCTTCTCGATGAAGAAGCCGGTGTAGTATTTCATCCCCAGGTCGGCGCCCCTGGCGACCCAGATCCAGGCCCCGAAGGCGAGCGCGATGGCGATATAGAAGGCGGTGAGTTTCAGGCTTTCGCCGATCCCCATCTCGCGGTCCTCCTTGTGGAGGATGCCAAGATCGAATGCGGTGAGGGTCAGCACCAGGCCGACGAATGACAGCCAGAACCACAGCGGCGTGCCGAGCCAGTCGGCGAACAGGAATTCCATGAGTATCCGACCCCTTGAGGCGTGCGAACAGGGCCGGTGCCTCCCCCAGGGGAGACACCGGAAGTCAGTCTATGCGTTTGGATCAGCCGCGCGGGCTGTGCGGCTTACGGGCGATGCGCGCGAGACGGTCCTTGACGGCAAGCTTGAGCTTCTTGAGCCGTGCCAGCTCGAACGGATCGGGCCAGCGCAGAGCTTGCAGCATGCGTAGACGCGAATCGAGCTTCTGGTGACGCTCGAGAAGGCTAAAGGCTTTTTCGGACATGGTTTGCATCCCTTGCAACGAAGTTGAACGTTGATCGGATGCGCCGTGCCAGGGCCGGTGCTTGGGGAGGGGGGATCAAGATCCGGACCCATAGCATCGGCGTCATCCGATGCAGTCCGACATCACGTGGCTCAGTTCCCGGTTGGGCAACTGCGCCGCGCCAGAGGGGCCCGGTCCTGCGAGGCCCTTAATAAGAGCGATTCGCTCCAATTTCAAGAACAATTGACAACATCGTGCAAAGCGATATTAAAATGATATCATTTTTAGGGGATTTACCAATGTCCGATTCGCATCCCGCGATGAATTCCATTCGCGAAACCAAGGCCTGGAGCACCAGCGGCTACCTGATCTTCGTGGCCTTCCTGGCGCTGCTCATGCTGACGATTTACCGGATCATCGCCTTTGCCGGCTCCAACCCGGAAGACAGCGAAGTGTTCGGCTTCGTGGTCTCAACCGGGCTCAGCGCGGTGGCGCTGGTCGTGCTGTCGAGCGGATTCTACATGATCCAGCCAAACCAGGCCGCAGCGATCACGCTGTTCGGCAGCTATCGCGGCACCGACCGCAGCACCGGTCTGCGCTGGGTCTGGCCATGGATGGGCAAGACCAAGATCTCGGTTCGGGCCAACAACGTTGTGTCGGAAAAGCTCAAGATCAACGATCTGCGCGGCAATCCGATCGAGATCGCGACCAACGTGGTCTGGCGGGTCGCCGATACCGCCCAGGCGCTCTATGATGTCGATGATTACAAGGCTTTCGTCGAGGTCCAGATCGAAGCCGCAGTGCGCTCGATCGGCTCGCGCTATCCTTATGACGATATCGAGCATCACGAAGTGACGCTGCGTTCGAACCACGGCGAAGTGAACAGCGACTTGCGCGCCGAGCTCAACACGCGGCTGGGTCTTGCTGGCCTGACTGTCGACGAATGCGGGCTGACTCACCTCGCCTATGCCCCCGAAATCGCCGGCGCGATGCTGCGCCGCCAGCAGGCCGAAGCGGTGATCGCAGCCCGCTCCAAGCTGGTGCTGGGTGCGGTCTCGATGGTCGAAATGGCGCTGCAGCAGCTCAGCGAAAAGAACGTTGTCGACCTTGATGACGAGCGCAAGGCGGCGATGGTTTCCAACCTGATGGTCGTGCTCTGCGGCGAGCGCGATACCCAGCCGGTGGTCAACACGGGCACGCTCTACCAGTAGGCCCGGCCATGGCGTCGCCGAACAAGAAGTCGTTCGCTCTCCGGCTCGATCCGGCGCTGTTCAAGGCGCTGGAGCGGGCGGCGGCGAGCGACTTCCGCTCGGTCAACGCCCAGGTCGAAGTCTTGCTGCGCGAGGCCCTGGCCAAGCGCGGGATCAAGGTTGAAGCGAGCGAGCCTGCCCGGCGCGGGCGGCCGGTGAAGGAGGATTGAGATGGCTGGAGGTCAGGATGACGGCGCCTGGTTTGCGCCCAAGAAGTTTGGCTATGGCGTGGGCTTGCCGGTTGCTTGGCAGGGCTGGGTCACGCTTGGGCTGCACGGCAGCTTGGTCGCGGCAGGTGTCCCGCTTCTCAAGCTAGCCGATCACACTGCACTGCTTTCGCTAGGCGACCATTCTGCGTTCTTGCTCTACACCCTGACAGTGACGGCGGTTTTCATCCCACTCTACGTCGCCAAGACCCGAGGTGGATGGAAGTGGCGCTGGCCGTGGACGAAATAGGCCTTCCGCCTACTCCTCCAGCCCCAGTACCCTCAGCGCCAATTTGTAGTGCGGCATATCGATCATCCGCCGGTCGATCTGCAAGGTCCCCGCGCCTGGATTGGCCTTGAAGGCTGCGACGATTGTCCGGGCTTCGGCCAGTTCTTCCTCACTGGGGGAGAAGGCCTTGTTGATCACTTCGACCTGCGCCGGATGGATTGCCAGCATGCCGGCGAAACCATCGGCGCGCGATTCCTCGGCAGCGCGTTTGAGCCCGGCCATGTCGGCGAAATCGGCGTGGAGTGTGTCGATCGCCATAGCGCCGCGAGCATGGGCGGTGAGCAGCGTCTGGGTTCGGGCGAAGCGGAAGGTATCGGTCCAGCGGCCGGTCACGTCGCGCTTGCGGGTTGCGCCGATGGCGGCCGAAAGGTCCTCGGCGCCCCAGGTCAGCCCGGCCAGCCTTGGCAGCGGGGCGCTGGCATAGGTTGGAATCGAGACAGCTGCGGCGGCGGTTTCGCTGACCAACGGTATGATCTTGACCGAATTGTTGGCCAGCCCATTGCGACTTTCCAGCTCATAGATCTCGGCTGAAAGCTGCTGGACAGATTCGGGTCCCGCGCTTTTGGGCAGCATGATCCCGTCAGGTCCTCCGGGCATTACCGCGACCAGATCGTCGCGCCACATCCTGCTGTCGAGCGCGTTGATCCGCACCCAGCGGCCCTGGCGCTTGCCATCGGTAACCTGCGACCGGTGCGTGGAAAGCCAGTTCACGGTCAGTTCGCGAGCGCGCTGTTTGTTGTCGTGGGTGACCGAATCCTCAAGGTCGAGGATCAGCACATCGGCCCCGGTCGCGGCGGCCTTGGACAGCTTCTTCTCGCTGTCGCCCGGAACGAACAGCCATGACCGTACTGGCATAAGCGCGGACCCTTTCTGCTTGCCGCTAGACTGTCTCCAGCGCCGGATAGTCGATATAGCCCTCTGGTCCTGGCAGATACCAGCTTTTCGGGACGTTAACGTTGGGCGCCCATTCCGCGCCGACACGGATCCGCTCGGCGAGATCCGGGTTGGAGATATAGGGTCGGCCAAAGCTGATCGCCTCGCACCGTCCGGCAGACACGTCGGCATCGGCCTCATCGGCAGTGTAGTCCGAATTGAGCACCAGTGGACCCTTGTAGATCGACCGGATCAGGCCGTCCTGCTTGGGTACTTCAGTGGCGCCAAAAGTGCCGTTCGGCCCCGGCTGGCGCAGTTCGAGCCACGAGACCTTGAGTTCTTCGAGCACCCGCGCTGCCGCGCCGAAGATGCCGGCCGGATCGGGATCGTCGCAACCCTGGGTCTCGCCGTTGGGCGAGAGGCGAATGCCGACCCGGTCCGCGCCCCAGACCGCGATGATCGCTTCCAGCACTTCGCGCATGAAGCGGGTGCGGTTTTCCGGCGACCCGCCGTATTCATCGGTGCGCAGGTTGGTGGAGCTGCGCAGGAACTGGTCGACCAGATAGCCGTTAGCCCCGTGCAGCTGGACCCCGTCGAACCCGGCCGCCCTGGCGTTGGCCGCAGCCTTGGCATAGTCCTCACAGATCCGGACGATATCGGCCTTGGTGGCAGCGCGTGCCTGTTCGTGCGGCTTGCGGCCGGTGGGCGTGTGGGCATGATCGGGTGCGGTGGTCGCGCTGGCCGAGACACCCGGCTCACCGCCGAGGAAGTCGGGGTGGACGATCCGGCCCATGTGCCACAGCTGCAGTACGATCTTGCCGCCGGCGTCGTGGACCGCCCGGGTCACGCTTTTCCAGCCCTCGGTCTGCGCTTCGTTCCAGGCGCCGGGAGCCGCCGGCCAGCCCAATCCTTCGACCGAAATCCCGGTTGCCTCGCTGATGATCAGTCCGGCGCCGCTGCGCTGACGGTAGTATTCGGTCATCATCGCGTTGGGGACCGAGCCCGGGTCCGAGCGCCCGCGGGTCAGCGGGGCCATCAGGATCCGGTTCTTCGCTTCGATCGCGCCGAGGCTCAGCGGCTGGAACAAGGCTTCGTGCAAGGCAGCGTCTCCATCGATTTCGTTTTGCAATTGGTTTTGCTCCGCTAAGGCAAGGGCATGGGCAATGCAATGGGGGAACAGGCGCACAGCGCACGCACTGGCCAGGCGCTGCATTTCGCCGCGCTGCTGGGCGGCAATGTCGCGCTGGCGGTGGGGCCGTGGTTTGTGCGCCACGCTGATAGCGGGCCGGTCAGCGCCGGGTTCTGGCGGCTGCTGCTGGCGGTGCCGGTGCTGTTCGCGCTGGCGCTCGTAAACCGCGAGAAGGTCACCGGCTATCGCCCGGCAACTTGGCTGGCAATTGCCGGGGCCGGGATGTTCTTCGGGCTCGATATTGCCAGCTGGCACATCGGTATCGGGATGACCCGGATGGCCAATGCCACGCTGTTCGGCAATGCCGGTAGCCTGGTGGTGATCGCGGTCGGGCTCTATGCGCTGCACCGCGCGCCGCGCAGCGGGGAATGGCTGGCTTTTGCGCTGGCGATCGGCGGCTCGGCGATCCTGCTGGGCCGCAGTCTGGAAATCGGGCGAAGCACGCTGCTCGGCGACCTGTTCTGCATCACCGCCGGGCTACTCTATGCCGGCTATATCCTGCTGCTGCAAAAGCCGCGCGCAACGATGGGCAGCTGGGCGCTGGTCGCCTGGTCCAGCGTCGCCGGAGTTCCGGTGATGCTGGCTGTCGCACTCTACCTTGGAGAGCCGGTCTGGCCTAATACCTGGTGGCCGCTGCTGTCGCTGGCACTGTTGGGGCAGGTTACCGGGCAGGGCCTGCTGATCTATGCGATGCGGCATTTCACCCCGCTGGTCTTCGGGCTGGCGCTGCTGAGCCAGCCGGCGATCGCCGTGGCGCTGGGCTGGCTGGCCTATGGGGAGCGGCTGGTGATGGTCGATTTCCTGGGCATGGTGATGGTCGCCGCGGGCCTGGCGCTTGCCCGCTCGACGCAGGACTGATGCTCGGCTAGCCTTCCCGCACAATCCGGGAGACTGCCTGATGAAGCCGATATCTTTCGCCCTGCTGCCGCTCGCCGCGCTGGCGCTGCTGCCCGCCGATGCCGCGCGCCCTGCGCCCGCTGCCCGCGCTGCGCAGGCGATGCCCGCTGATATGCAGTTCCAGCAAATCGCCAAGCGCTTCCTGGCCGAAGCGATGCGGCTCTCCCCGGTCGAGGCAACCGCGATGGGCGAGCACAGGTACGACGCCCTGCTGCCCGATATGAGCGCGGCGGGCCGGGCCGAGCGGCGGCGGGCGTGGCAGATGTTCCTGGCCCAGCTCGGCCGGATCGATCCAGCGCGCCTAAGTCGCGGCAACCAGGTCGATCTGGCGCTGCTCAGGAACGAGCTGCGCTACCGGATCTGGCAGGACCAGAGCCTGCAGGACTGGGCCTGGAATGCCCAGATCTACAACGATGTCGCCGCCGGGTCGCTCTACACTCTGGCGGCGCGCGATTTCGCGCCGTGGGATGTGCGGCTGAAGAGCGCGACCGCGCGGATGGAGGCGCTGCCGGCCTTCCTAAAGGCCTACCGCACCCAGCTGGTGCCGGGGCGTGTTCCGCCGATCTTTGCGCAGACCGTGGCGAAGCAGAACGCCGGAATCGTCGAGATTGCGGAAGGCATGCTCGCGCCCCACGCCGACTCCCTTGGCGGTGCGGACCGGGCGCGGTTCGACAAGGCATTGGCAGGGCTGAAAGCAGCCGTAGCCGATCAGCAGAAGTGGCTCGACACGGTGCTGGTCCCGGCGGCCAAGGGCGAGTTCCGGCTTGGCACGAAGCTCTATGACGAGAAGATGAAATTCGCGCTGATGAGCGACCTGACCCGGCCCGAGCTCAAGGCAAGGGCGCTCAAGTCCAAGGCCGAGATCCGTGCCGAGATGTACGAGCTGTCGCGCAAGGTGCTGAAAGCCCAGCCCGCCGATGCCGCGCTTGCCATGCCCGACAATCCCACCGCCGAGCAGCAGCAGGCGGTGATCGAAGCCGCGCTGAAGCTCAGCTACGCCAAACGCCCGGCGCGCGCCGATCTGGAAAAGCGCGCCCGCGAAACGCTGGCCGAGGCGACCGATTTCGTGCGCGCCAAGGGCTTCATCCGCATGCCCGACGGGCCGGTGCGGGTGATCACCATGCCCAAGTTCCAGCAGGGCAATTCCACCGCCTACAACGACCCGCCGGGGATCTTCGAAAAGAACGGGCAGAACTTCTACGCGGTCAGCCCGGTGCCCGAGGTATGGAGCGACGAACAGGCCATTTCGTATCTCAGCGAATACAACGACTACATGATCCACGACCTGTCGATCCACGAGGCGATGCCGGGGCACTACCTCCAGCTCGACCACGCCAACCGCACCGACGACCTGCTGCGCGCCTATCTGGGTTCAGGCCCGTTCGTTGAAGGCTGGGCGGTCTATGCCGAAGGGGTGATGAAGGACGAAGGTTACCTGAACGGCGATCCGCTGTTCCAGCTGACCGTGCTCAAGATGCGGCTGCGCTCGGTCACCAACACCCTGCTCGATATCGGCATCCAGACCGAAGGCATGACCCGCGACCAGGCGATGGAGCTGATGCAGAAAGGCGCTTTCCAGGCTGAGCGTGAGGCCACGGGCAAATGGGTGCGGGCGAGCCTCAGCTCGGTCCAGCTGCTCAGCTATTTCACCGGCTACACCGAACATATGGCGCTGCGCGAAGAGGCGAAGCAGCGCTGGGGCCAGGCCTATTCGCTGCGGCGCTATAACGACACGGTGCTGAGCTTCGGCTCGCCGCCGGTGAAGTACGTGCGGGCGATGATGTTCGGGTTGCCGGTGGGGTAGGGCTTGCCAGCCAAAACATCGTCATTGCGAGGGGCGAAGCCCCGCGGCAATCCAGAGGGCGGTGCGGCGCCGCTCCTGGATTGCTTCGCTACGCTCGCAAAGACGGGGTGAGTGATCGATGAGGGAGCATTTCCAACCCTGCGTCTACCTGATGGCGAACAAGCGCAACGGTACGCTCTACACCGGCGTCACTTCCGACCTTGTGAAGCGGGTCTGGCAACACCGCGAAGGACTGGGCGGCTTCACGACCCGTTATGACTGCAAGCTGCTGGTCTGGTTCGAACAGCACTCAACAATGGAGCATGCGATCCTGCGCGAAAAGCAACTCAAGGCTGGCTCACGGGCCAGGAAAGTCGCGTTGATCGAAACAGACAACCCACTTTGGCGCGATCTGTGGCCAGAGATCACGCGCTGAGCGCTGCCAAGATTCCGAACGCAACCGACGCCACCCCTCCTCCGTCATTGCGAGGGGCGAAGCCCCGCGGCAATCCAGCGGGCGGCCCAGCGCGACTCCTGGATTGCTTCGCTTCGCTCGCAATGACGGCGTTTGGGAGGGAAGGTCATTGCTTCCCTATTGGTCTTCCATCGAGAACCAAGTGGCACCTCTTCCGCGCTTTACGGGCAGGTTGGAGACTTGCTCGAACTTTTCGACAAATACCTTCGCGGGCGGCCCGCCGTTGTAGCCTTCGGGTCGTTGGAACTCCGGTTCATGGCGCAATGTTGAGACTGCTTTGAGTTCAGCCCTTTGTGGATTCAAGGCTTGAACCCAGCGCGTTGTATAGCAGCCCATCAGTTGCCACGAATCGCCATCCGGCCATGCGATGTTCTCACCGCGGATGAAGCAACGGAAGTAAGGCATCACCGCGCCCCCAGGTCCCCCTTGCCGACCGTCCCGCCGGCCATCTCCAGCATCCGGTCGAGGCTCTTCTTGGCCTGCAGGCGCAGCCCTTCCTCGATCTGGACCTGCGGCTTCAAATCCCGCAGCGCCAAGTACAGCTTCTCCAGCGTGTTGAGCGCCATGTAGGGGCAGATGTTGCAGGCGCACTGGCCGTCTGCGCCCGGCGCGCCGATGAAGTGTTTTTCGGGCAGGGCCAGTTCCATCTGGTGGATGATGTGCGGTTCGGTGGCGACGATCAGGGTGTCGCCGGGGAAGGTCTTGGCGAAGTTCAGGATGCCGCTGGTACTGCCCACGTAGTCGGCATGGTCGACGATATGCGGCGGGCATTCGGGGTGCGCGGCGACGGGCGCGCCGGGGTATTGGGCCTTGAGCTTCAAAAGCTCGGTCTCGCTGAAGGCTTCGTGGACGATACAGACGCCCGGCCAGAGCAACATCTCGCGGTCAAACTTGCGTGAGAGGTAACCGCCGAGGTGCCGGTCGGGGCCGAAGATGATCTTCTGGTCCTTGGGGATCTGGGCCAGGATCGTCTCGGCGCTGGAGCTGGTGACGATGATGTCGCTCAGCGCTTTCACCTCGGTCGAACAGTTGATGTAGGTCAGCGCAATGTGATCGGGGTTTGCTTTCCGGAACTGCGCAAACTTTTCGGGCGGGCACGAATCTTCCAGACTGCACCCGGCGTCGAGATCGGGCAGGATCACGGTCTTTTCGGGCGCGAGGATCTTGGCGGTTTCGGCCATGAATTTGACCCCGCAGAACGCGATCACCTCGGCCTGGGTCGCAGCGGCCTTCTTCGACAGCTCCAGGCTGTCGCCGATATAGTCGGCCAGATCCTGGATCTCGGGCTTCTGATAATAGTGCGCCAGGATGATCGCATTGCGATCCTTGCGCAGGCGTTCGATCTCGGCGCGGATGTCGATGCCGGTGAGGCTTTCGGTCTGGATGGTCATAAGGCCAAAATGGCGGGTCAGGTCCCCGTGCGCAAGGGCGTTGCCGGGGGCGGCGGAAATTCCATGCCGGGAACGCTGGCACCGGGATAGCCGGCGACCGTCGTCTGGTAGATCGCCTCACCAACCGGGCTGAAGGCCAGGACCCGCGCCAGGGCGAGCGAACCGACCAGCGCGGCCAGCCCGAACCACCAGGCGCGGTGAATGCTGCCGCTGCGCCGCTGGTCGCGGATCATGCCGGCCACGATCAGCAAGGACGAGCATGCCCCAGCCGCTTCAAAGGCCCACGGTGTCAACAGGGGCATGGGAATCAGCCGCCCGAACGCCGGACCGGTCAGGATTGCCATGGCGCTGACGTGCAGCCGCGCGTGCCAATCGGTCTGTTTGCGCAGTACAATCGCTGCCCCAGTCAGGGCGACAAACCCGACAAGTGTCATCGGATCGGCCAGCAGGAAATGCTGCGGCTGGAAGAAGAACGGCACCGTGCCATTGCGCGCCATCGCGACGATCACCGTCATCGCCGCAGCCAGCATCAAGGCAATCCAGCCGAGCGCAAGCCAGCCCAGCTTACGATGCAGCGCCAGCGGCCCGCGCGTGGCGAGTTGGCTCTGGGCGACGAAAATCGCCACCCAGCCCATGAATAGTACCGCGTGAACGTGGACTCTTAGCGGCGCACCAAAGGTCGACCGGCCCATCAGGAACTGCATGGAAAAGCCCGCGACGACAATCAGCGCCATCGCGATCGCCATCTTCGCAAAAAAGCTTTCCTCGCGCAGCGGCGTATCGGTGCCGGGCTGATGCAATGGATTCTGAGCAAGTGTCGCCATCGAGAATTCTCCCCAATCTCGGTGCGACCCGGTGTTCAGATGCGTTATGGCTGCGGAGTCTGCTCTCCGTCGAAGTGCACTTCTACCGTGACATTGCCGTATCCTGCAACCTGCAAGGGAATCGCCAGGTTCTGGCGCATTGCCCCGCGGCCCGCTTCCTTGGCAAGATCGAGCAGTACCGGGTTTCTGGCCTGGTCGCCGGCCATTCGCTCGGCGACAAGAGTGTTGTCGCGAGTCAGTTTGGCCTGGGCGTCGCCGGTGATCCACACCCCTTCGCGCAGATACTGGGCATGGGCTTCATCAAGGTTGGGCTTCGACAGTTCCAGCGGGGGCAGTGTGACTGCCAGGCGCTGGGCCTTTTCGTCCCAGACCATCCGGCTCTTGTCCATCTTTTCCAGATCAATCGTATAGTCGACCCGCGCCGGGATTACCGCGATCTGACGGCTCTTAAGCACGCCGAACATCCGCACGTCATCGGCGCTGACCACGGGGGCGAGCTGGGCCGAAAACACCGTCAGCCGATCCTGTTTCTCGAAAGCCAGCAGGCTGGCAGCGATCGGATCGCCGTGGTCGGGGCTGAGTGACTTGATCGCATACCACCCACCCAGCACCGCCAGTGCCAAAGCGGCTACCGCAGGCAAGGTGATCAGCGGACGGGAGGCGAGAACGCGCGGCTTGGGCATTTGATCGCGTGCAGTCATAACGGGCAAAACATGAACCAGTCCGCGACCTGTGCAAAGCCAAATTCGATGAGGCCCCGGACGATTGAACGGCGCCGGGGCCTCGTAGAATTACAGCGCCTGCGCCGGGGCCTTGATATCGTTGAACCAGTTGTTGGGGATCCACTGCCCGGGATTGAATGACGGGTTGGGGATAACATCGTCATGCAGCCCGTATGCCGTTAACACCCGGTAGGCATTGTCCATGCAGTTGTTGCCAACCAGGCCATAGCCATCGCGGCTGGCGGCTTCGGCCGCAGCCTGCGCTGCGCCGGGATTTGCATCGGGGATGAACACTTGTTTGTAAAGCATGTAGCGGAAGACCGGATGCCGGTTGGGGCCTTGGCTTCCGCCCATTTTCATATCTTGTAGCATCTGTTCGAAATTGGCGGTCTTGAAGAACATTCCGTTCGGCTGGCCAGCCGGTATTGCGATCGCGCCAGAAATTTCCTTTGACCCATAAGTGTAGCGACCTTCGCCAGCCTTGAACCCCCAACCGATATGGCCGGCGTTCATCGGGATGCTGGGATTGACAAAGACCAGCGCGTTGGGCGTCTCGGGAACGTCGAACTCACCCCACATTGCGCCGGTGTTGACGCAGCGATCCGGCGCGCGGAAGTAGATCCCGTTGATCGTCGCGGGCATCGCGTGGCAGCAGTCCTCCCAAGATTGGCCCCAGGGGATGTCCCACAGAATTGCTGAATATTGGCGGTGGCCGGGCTTGGTGATGTGGTCGCGCTTAAACGGACCCCAATGCATCGCTCCGCGGGTGACCATGGCCTGGACAGCTGGTACCAGTTCGCCGTGGCATTCCAATGGCAGCCAGGCACCATCGTCCTTGCGGGTCAGTGTGGTCCGGTCGAGCCCGTGTTTGGGCAATGAGTCCGAAGTGAACGGACCCAACTCGCCGTCACGAGTCTTGATAAAGTACTTTGCCATGATTCGATCCAATCGCAGTTTGATTTGCGCACGACTTGGATCGGAATGTGAGTGATCAATCTTGGCGTATATTGTTCTTTTTCGTCAATTTTCTTGTAAATTCGCGACACGCCAGACCGTTTCTTGTATATTCGCGACACGAATTACGGTGCCCCTATTCTCCAGGTCAATCAGGTGCGCGAGCACTGAGCGCCCGGCAGCACCGGTCAGTCGCGGATCAAGGCCCTTGTACATCGCCGTGATCATGTCGGGAATGACCTGCGGGCCTTGCCCCAAGAGCCGCAGGATCTGCGCTTCGCGCTGGCGGCGGTGGCCCAGCATCCCGCGGACCAGCTGGCGCGGCTTGGTCACCGCCGGGCCATGGGCGGGGTAATAGATGGTGTCTTCGCGGTCATAGAGCTTGTCGAGGCTGGCCATATAGGCGGCCATGTCGCCGTCGGGCGGGCTGACCACGCTGGTTGACCAGGCCATCACATGATCGCCGGTGAACAGTGCGCCGCTTTCCACCAGCGAATAGCACAAATGGTTGCTGGTATGCCCAGGTGTATGGACGGCCTCAATCGTCCAGCCTTCGCCCGAAATGCGTTCGCCATCGGCCAGGACCCGGTCGGGGGAATAGTCGGGATCGAAGGCGGTGTCGGCGCGGGGGCCGTCATCGTCCATCGCCAGCGGCGCGCAGCCGATGATCGGCGCGCCGGTCCGTGCCTTGAGCTCGGCCGCGGCGGGGGAGTGGTCGCGGTGGGTATGGGTGCACATGATTGCGGTGATCCGCGCGCGTCCCACCGCGGCCAGGATGGCATCAACATGGCCTTCGCTATGAGTGTCCGCGTGACCTGCCACTCCGGTCCCTGCCGGGCCGGGATCGATCACTGCAACATCGCTTTGGGTACCCACCAGGTACGTTTGTGTGCCGGTGTAGGTATAGTGCGAGGCATTGGGAGCCAGCACACGGCGCACAAGCGGCTCGCATTGTTCGGAAAGGCCGGTCGGCCAGGGTTTGGGGGGCGCATCCATCGCCAGCGATATGGGGACGGTAAGCCCCGCTGTCGAGCCGCAATCAGTGGGGGTTGCGGGCTTCCAGCCGCTCGCGCAGCGCTGCAATCGCGCTGGGCTGGGCCGGATCGCGTTCACGCCAGCCATTGTCGATCCGCTTGAGCCGGGCGTGGAACCGCTCGGTCGCCTGGATCAGCGCCCGGGTATCGGCATCGAGCAGCGCCATTCGCGCGGTCTCGCTTTCAGAGAAATCGGCTAGCTTGCCATAGCGGCGCAGCTGGAACTCGCTGAGTTCACCCGCGAAATAGGCCCGGTGGTTGAGCAGCCAGGCGACCGCATGCATCATCCGCGTGGTGGTGCGCAGCGCTTCGCACGACAAGGCGACCCGTGCCTCGTCTTCCTCGCTCGCCGCGTCCATCCGCCCCGACAGCGCAAAAGCCGCGCGCACGTCGTCCGAGAGGACGAGCGCTTCGCAGTACAGACCTTCGATGATCCGCGGGTTGATCGATGCCGGTTTGGCCATGTGGGTTGCGATAGGCGCAGGTGTGGCGGGTTGCCAATCGGGGGAGGCAGAGGTTTGCACACCAAATTGGGACTGTCCCCAAAGGGTACGTTTTTGTTGGTGCGGTCAGACATCCGTCTGACCTTGCAACACCAGCCCGCTCCTCCTCCCGACCATCCATTAGGGTATCTCTAGGATATGGGTGGTCGGGCGGGGGAGCGGGCTGGTGTTGCAAGCCAATCGCGGAGGCGATTGGTGCACCCAACAAACAATACAAACTACGCGATAATATCCGGGATCAGGTAATCCTCGATCATCGCGATCTGGTCTTTCAGCCTGAGCTTGCGCTTTTTCAGGCGCGCGATTTGCAGCTGGTCGTTCGAACCGGCTCCGGTCAGCGCGTCGATCGCGGCGTCAAGGTCACGGTGCTCGATCCTGAGCACTTCAAGCCGCTTGCGCATTTCCTCTTCGTTCACACCGGTACCTCGTCTGACCCGCTTGGCGCGGGGTTGAATCGCCCTGTCGCAAAACTGCAATCTGGTGCTTCGCAAGATAAACTTAATGTGCTTCGATGACAATCGCAGTGACCCGCCGGAAACCGAGTCGGGAACCGGTTGGGGATCCGCAGCCCGAAGGGGGCTAAACTAAGGAGAATCCCCTATGGAACAGTCGCATGTCAGCGCATTGCAGTTCAAGCACGCCGGTCTGGAACGCCAGATTGCCGAGGAATTGAGCCGCCCGATGCCTGATCTGACGACCATCCAGCTGCTCAAGAAACGAAAGCTCAGAATCAAGGAAGAGCTGGAACATATCTAGCAGTCGGTAGTGCGCCGCCCCGCCTGATCTGGGCGGGGCGAGCGGGCAACAAATTCGAATGCAGCACGCGGTGTTGCGCTTGCCGGTTTGCGGGCACTGGCCTAGCATTTGCCTATGACCGTTCCCAGCGCAGTTTCCGCCGCCCGCACGATCCTCACGCGCTTGCATGACGTGATGGCGTCGCGCAGCAATGCGCAGACCAAGCTCAACACCGTGGTCGATGTGATCGGCGAAGGTCTCGATAGCGAAGTCTGTTCGATCTACCTGCTGCGCGAGGGTCAGCTTGAACTGTTCGCCACCCGGGGCCTCGCCCAGGAAGCAGTCCACGTGACGCGGCTGGGGATCGGCGAAGGGCTGGTCGGCACGATCGCCGAGAATATCGAGACGCTCAACCTGGCCGAGGCGACCGCCCATCCGGACTTTTCGTACCGGCCCGAAACCGGTGAAGACAAATATCACTCCTTCGCCGGTGTCCCGATCGTCCGGCGTGAACGTTCGGTGGGCGTGCTGTGCGTCCAGCATGTCGATCCGCGTCGGTATGAGGAAGTAGAGATCGAGGCGCTGCAGACCGTGGCCATGGTCCTGTCCGAACTGATCCACAACGCCGACCTGATCGATGAGGAGGACGCCGCGCTTGGCCCGCAGCAGACCGGACCGGTGCGATTGGAAGGGCTGTCGCTGGTCAAGGGTCTGGCGGCCGGGAACGCGGTCTATCACCAGCCGCGGATCACGATCGAACATGTCATGGCCGAAGACCGCGATGCCGAATTGCAGCGCGTCTATCTCGCCTTTGACAAGATGCGCGAACAGATCGACCGGATGGCCAGCCAGGCCGAATTCGGTGTGGGCGGAGAGCATGAGGAAGTGCTCGAGACCTACAAGATGTTCGCCTACGACGAAGGCTGGAGCCGCCGGATCATCGAGGCGATCGACAGCGGGTTGACCGCTGAAGCCGCTATTGAGCGGGTTCAACAGCGCACCCGGATGCGGATGCGACAGATCGACGACGCCTTGCTGGCCGACCGGATGCACGATCTGGAGGATCTCTCCAACCGGCTGCTCAGGATCGTCTCGGGCCAGATGGGCACCGCCGCCAGCCAGGGGCTGCGCAGCGATACGATCCTGATTGCGCGCAACCTGGGGCCGGCCGAACTGCTTGAATATGACAAGCGGCGGCTGAAGGGTGTGGTGCTGGAGGAGGGCTCGCTCACCGCACATGTGGTGATCGTTGCCCGGGCGATGGGGATTCCGGTGCTGGGCCGGGTCCGGGGGCTCAAGGGCGCGCTGCGCGATGGCGATCCGCTGCTGTTGGATGCCGATGCCGCCACAGTCACGATCCGGCCCAACCCGCAGATGGAGGAAGCGTTCGACGCGCGCTTCGCCAAGAACAAGCAGCGCCAGGCCGCCTATGCCAAGCTGCGCGACGTCGAACCTTTCACCCGCGATGGCACCCGAATCCAGGTGATGATCAATGCCGGCCTGCGCGAGGATATGCCAGGCCTGTCGCTGACCGGGGCCGACGGGGTCGGCCTGTTCCGCACCGAGTTTCAGTTCCTGGTTTCCGCGACCCTGCCCGCGCGCGAACGCCAGACCCGGCTCTACCGCGATGTGCTCGATGCTGCAGCGGACAAGCCGGTGGTGTTCCGCACGGTCGATATCGGCGGTGACAAGGTGCTGCCGTACTTGCGCCACAACAATGGTGAAACCGAAGAAAACCCGGCAATGGGCTGGCGCGCGCTGCGCGTTGCGCTTGAGCGAGAGGGCCTGCTCAAGGTCCAGGCGCGCTCCTTGCTCGAGGCGGCGGCCGGGCGCACGCTCAACGTGATGTTCCCGATGGTCTCCGAACCGTGGGAATTCGATGCCGCACGCGAGGTGTTTGAAAGCCAGCGCAAGTACCTCAAGGGCCAGAAAAAGCTGTTGCCCGAAGCGATCCGTTACGGCGCGATGCTCGAAGTGCCGGCGCTTGCCGAAACGCTGGACCTGCTGGCGCCCAAGCTGTCGTTTTTGTCGATTGGCACCAACGACCTGACCCAGTTCCTGTTCGCCGCCGATCGGTCCAACCCCAAGTTGGCCGAACGCTATGATTGGCTGTCGGTTTCGATCATGCGGTTCCTGCGCCGGGTCTTGCTGGGGGTGGCCGGGCACAATGTCGATGTCACCGTGTGCGGTGAAATGGGCGGACGGCGGCTGGAGGCGCTGGCCTTGTTGGGGCTCGGCCTTCGCCGCCTGTCGATCACGCCGGCCAGTGTCGGCCCGATCAAGGAACTGGTCCGCAAGGTCGATCTGGGCGAGATCGGCGCGGCGATGAACCAATGGCTGTCTTCGCCTCCGCCCAACCTGCGCGAGGCTTTGGCCCAGTGGGCGCAAGAGCGCGAAATCGAGACCGATTAGACCGGTTTGGCGGCGTTTTTCGCCATTCTGACACATATTGAGGGCATCCTGCCGCCAGGGCCCATGCTGGCTGGCGATTTGCATTGACTTTGCTTGGCAAAAGGAGATGTTTCCGCGCCAACCGGCAAGGTTGATAAAAGAGCTCTTTCGGGGTCGCGATGGTGGATGAGGTTGAAGCGGCGGCAGAAGCTGAACTGCCGCTGGAGAGTATTGGATCGAGATTGCGCCGCGCGCGCGAGGAAGCCGGTTTGAGCCTGCCGCAGCTCGCCGCTGAAACGCGCATCGGCGAGCGGATGCTCGCCGCGATCGAGGCAGGCGACTATGCCGCGCTGCCCGGGCGGACCTATGCGATCGGTTTTTCACGCACCTATGCCAAGGCAGTCGGCCTCAACGATGCCGAGGTGGGCGCCGCTGTGCGCGCCGACCTTGCCGAGCAAGCCCCGGTCGATACGCGTCGTGGGATCCAGACCTTCGAACCTGGAGATCCCGCCCGTGTGCCCAGTGCGCGGCTGGCCTGGCTGGCTGGCGGCTTGCTGGTGATTGCGCTGATCCTGGGTATTGCCTTCCTGCCCGGCATTTTCTCGCCCGGCGGAAGCCTGCCTTCGATTCTGCCCGAAGACCAGCCCAGCCCCGCTGCCAGCCAGGCGTCTGTACCTGCTGCCGTTCCGGCGGTGACCGGTCCGGTTGTGTTCACCGCGCTTGAGCCCCGGATCTGGGTCAAGTTCACCGACGCCCAAGGCAACCAGCTGATGCAGAAAGAACTGGCCCAGGGTGAAAGCTGGACCGTGCCCAGCGACAAGGGCGAAGTGCTGATCTGGACCGCGCGGCCCGATGCCCTGAGCATCACCGTCGGCGGTCAGGCCGTGCCCAAGCTGTCCGACGTGCAGAAGACGGTCAAGGACGTGCCGGTCAGCGCAGCAGCACTCCTCGCCCGTGGCACCGCGCAGGCAGCTCCGGTCAGCAGTCCACCGGCCAATGTTACCTCCGCCCCGACCCAGGACCGTCCCGCCGTGCGCCGCCAGCCGCAGCGCCAGTCGGTGCCGCAGGGCGATGCCAGTGCTGCGGCCAGTCCAGTTGCTGCTCCCGCGGCCTCGCAACCCGCACCAGCCGGGCCCGCACCAGCCCCCAGCGCAACATAGGTTGCGGATAGCCGCGCCCGCTTGCTTGGCAAGGCAGGGCAGACAGGGTTAATCGCCGGTTCGGAAAGCCTATGGCAGGCCTCTGGCAGCACCTGGATGGAAATGACGACAATGAACAAGCTCTCCTGGCACAAACAGTCCTTCGCGCTGGTTCTGGCGGTTGCGATTGCCAGCCCGGCTCTGGCGCAGGGCGGCGGCGAAGCCGAAGTGCGGCTGCGCAAGGTCGAGGCCGAAGTCGCCGCGCTGCAGCGGGTGGTCTTCCCCGGCGGCGACGGGCGCTTCTTCCCGCAGATGCAGCCCGGCCAGCCGACCAGCAATACCCCTGGCAGCCCTGCCAGCGCGCCGACCGCCGACTTGCTCGCGCGGATGGAAGCGCTCGAAGGGCAAGTCGCGCGGCTGACCGCGCAGGTTGAGGAAGACCACAACCGGCTCGAAAAGCTAGACGCGCGCCTGGCTGTGGTTGAAAAGAGCAAGACTGAAGACAGCCCGCCCAGTGCGGCCGATACCAACACAGCGGCGATGACCGGCCTGCCAGCTCCCGCACCCAAACCGACGCCCGCTGCGGCTCCGCTCGCTGCCAAGCCAGTTCAGGCCAAGCCAGCTCCGACAAAGCCTTCGGTTGCCGCCGATCCCTCAGTCAAGCGGCTTGCCGCGGTCCGTGCGATCGAAAAGCCCAAGACCGACGATCCGGGCGATGACGAGTATTCGTACGGGTTCCGCCTGTGGGAGGCCAAATTCTATCCCGAGGCGCAGCAGCAGCTGAAGCTGTTCCTGCAGAAGTATCCCAAGCACTCGCGCACCAGTTGGGCGCGCAACCTGCTGGGCCGCGCTTACCTCGATGACAAGAACGCGCACGAGGCGGCAGGCTGGTTCCTGCAGAACTACAAGACCGAGCCCAAGGGCGACCGCGCGCCTGACAGCCTGCTGTTCCTGGCCGAATCGATGCGCCAGCTTGACGATGCCAAGCGCGGCTGCGTTGCGATCAAACAGTTCGCTGCTGACTATCCAAAGGAAGCTGCCGGGCGGCTCAAGACGCAGTACGATACCACTCGCGCCGGACTGAAGTGCAATTGATAGGCTGCCCACTCCCGAACTGACCGCGCGCTTCGCCGCCGACCTCGCGCTGCTCTGGCCGGGGGAGGGGCGGCTGGCCGTGGCCGTATCGGGCGGGCCGGATAGCCTGGCGCTTCTGCTGCTCGCCCATGCGGCGCTACCCGGACAGGTCGCGGCGGCGACGGTCGATCACCGGCTGAGGGCTGAGAGCGCGCAAGAGGCCACGATGGTCGCGCGCATCTGCGCGGAGCTGGGGGTTCCTCATGCGATTCTCGGTGTCGAAGTGGATGCGGGGAATATCCAGGCGCAGGCCCGCGTAGCCCGCTATGCCGCGCTGGCCGGATGGATGGAGGCTGAAGGCCTGTCCGCCCTGCTCACCGCCCACCACAGCGATGACCAGGCCGAGACCCTGCTGCTGCGACTGGGCCGGGGTAGCGGAGTGGCGGGCCTTGCCGGAGTGCGCGCGCGCGGGCAGGTTCCGGGAACGCGCCTTCCGCTGCTGCGCCCGCTGCTGGGCTGGCGGCGGGCCGAGCTGGCCGGGGTGGTCGCGGCCGCCGGGCTGGAAGCAGTCCAGGATCCCTCCAACACCGACGACCGGTTCGACCGCGCGCGGATCCGCAAGGCAATTGCCGGGGCCGACTGGCTTGATGTCCCTGCGCTGGCGCTCAGCGCTGCCAACCTCGCCGATGCCGCTCTGGCGCTCGATTGGGCTGCCGCGCGCGAGTGGCAGGAAGGAGTCGCCAAGGCCCCGATGGGGCTGACTTACCGCCCGCAGGCTCCGCGCGCGGTGGCGCTGCGGGTCATTGAGCGGATCGTGCGCGAACTCGATGGATCGGACCCACGCGGCGGCCAGATCGCGCATCTGTTCGAAGAACTGCTGGCGCGGCGTCCGGCTTCGATCGGCAATCTGGTGGCGCGGGTGACGCCGGAGGGGTGGAGCTTTACAAAAGCCCCACAGCGGCGCAGCTAGAGTCCCGCCATCCCCTTCTGCCGCATCCGCCAGACCAATTGGTCATAGCGGTCCTGGCCGAAGAACGGTTCGCCATCATAGACCATCAGCGGCACGCCGTAATGACCGCCTTCGCGTTGGTCGGCCTCGTTTTGCTTGATCGCGGCGTCGAGCCGTTCGGCTTCGGCTTCCTGCGCCGCGTCCATTTCGGCCAGATCAAGCCCGATGGCGGCGAGCGCCCTCGCCAGGTGGTCGCCTTCGTGCCAGCCCTCCACCTCGCCCGACCAGATCAGGTGGCTGACCGCGCGCAGCAGCGCCAGCCCGTGCCCGCGTTCTGCTGCGAGCTGGCCCAGGCGGGTCAGCCGTTGGATATAGGGCTGTTCCTTGGGATAGGTCCGCGTGGCAAAATCCATCACCACCGGATCGGGGCGCGGCCAGCGTAGCGGGAGCCCGGCGAATTCGGCACTGCGTGCGGCGTCGCGAAACAGGTAGCCGAACCACAGCGGATCGGCGTTCGAAAAGAATTCTGGCTGGCGCACTGCAATCGGCAGCACCGGCTTGACCTGGACTTTCGCGTCCCAGTCACGCTCCAGCTCGAGCAACTTGGGCACCACGATGTACGAATAGGGGCTGCGGAAGCTCCAGTAGAGGTCGACGGTGTGGGTCATAGCGTCTCCATGTCGATCACGAAGCGATAACGCACATCGGCCTTTTCCATGCGTTCGAATGCGTGATTTATCTCATCCATCCGGATCACCTCGATTTCCGCGCCAATGCCTTTCTCGGCGCAAAGGTCGAGCATTTCCTGGGTTTGCGCGATCCCGCCCACGCCCGATCCCGATACCGCCTTCTGCCCCTGCAGCAGCAGGCCCGAATGGAACGGCTCCATCATCTCGATCATCCCGACGATGCACAGCGTGCCCTTGCGGTCGAGCAGGAACAGGTAGGGCGTGACATCGTGCTTTACCGGCACGGTATCGAGCAGGAAATCAAAGCTGCGCGCAGCGGTGCGCATCGCGGCCTTGTCGGTCGAGACCAGCACGTGATCGGCACCAAGCTTGCGGGCATCCTCGCCCTTTTCGGGTGAGGTGGTGATCATCGTTACCTCGGCGCCCAGCGCCTTGGCGAACTTGACCCCCATGTGGCCGAGGCCGCCGAGGCCGATGACACCAACCTTGGTCCCGGGCCCAACGTTCCAGTTGCGCAAGGGGCTGTACGTGGTGATCCCGGCGCAAAGCAGCGGCGCGGCCTTGGCCAGGTCCAGGCCATCGGGCACACGCAGCACATAGGGCTCTGCCACCACAATGCTCTTGGAATAGCCGCCATAGGTCGGGCTGCCGTCGATGCGGTCCTTGCCGTTGTAGGTGCCGGTCGCGCCTTCGCGGCAATAGTTCTCCTCGCCATCAGCGCAGGCATCGCACTTGCGGCACGAATCGACCGTGGTGCCGACCGCCACCCGGTCGCCCACCTTGAAGCGGGTGACCCCCGCGCCTACCGCGCTGACCGTGCCGGCGATCTCGTGGCCGGGGACAAAGGGATAGTTGGTGCGGCCCCAGTCGTTGCGCGCAGCGTGGAGGTCCGAATGGCAGACACCGCAATAGGCGATCTGGATCGCCACGTCCTCGTCGCGCAGGTCCCTGCGATCAATCGTCAGCGGGCTTACGCCCGAATCCGGGGCACTTGCGCCATAGGCCTTGGTTGCGGTCATCGCTTGCTCTCCCGTTCGGCGATTGGTGCTTGCCGAGCATCGCCGCGCAGGCCATTAATCGCGCGATTAACAGGAGAGTCAAATGCGGATTGATTCATCGACTGCCGCGGTGGTGACTGGCGGCGCATCGGGTCTGGGCCGGGCCACGGCAGAGGCGCTGGCAGCGGCGGGCGTGAAAGTCGCCATCTTCGACGTCAACGAAGAAAAGGGCGAAGAAGTCGCGGCGGCGATCGGCGGGCTATTCTGCCGGGTCGACATTACGTCGGAACAATCGGTGCTTGATGGCTTCGCCAAGGCTCGCGCCGCGCATGGCCAGGAACGGATCACCGTGCACTGCGCGATGACCAGCAAGCGCGGCAAGACGCTGGCGTTTGACAAGGAACTGGGCAAGCTGCGCCGCACGCCGACCGAGGATTACGAATACGGCGTGCAGGGCATCCTGGTCGCCTCCTACCGGATCGCCTCGATCTCGGCCGAAGGCATGGCCGGGCTTGAGCCGCTTGAGGATGGCGAACGCGGCTGCATCACGCTGACCGCTTCGGTCGCGGCGCAGGACGGGCAGATCGGGCAGATTATCTATGGTTCGGCCAAGGCCGGCGTGAACGGGCTGGTCCTGCCGATGGCCCGCGATCTTTCGGACGTGGGCATCCGGGTCAATTCGATCATGCCGGGTATCTTCGCTACGCCCTTGATGCTTGGGGCCAAGCCGCAAGTGCTGGATAGCCTGGCCGCATCGGTGCCGTTCCCCAAGCGCCTGGGCAAGCCCGAGGAATTCGGCAGCCTGGCGATGGAACTGGTCCGCAATTCCTATTTCAACGGCCAATGCATCCGCCTCGACGGCGCGATCCGGATGGCCCCGCGCTAGTTGCCTACACCCGTTCGCGTCGAGCGTAGTCGAGACGCCGCGCGAACTGTGTCTCGACTTCGCTCGACACGAACGGAGGTTGATAATGAGTTCTCCTTTTCGCGACGGCCTGCTTGACGGCAAGGTGGCTTTCGTTGCCGGCGGCACTAGCGGGATCAATCTGGGCATCGCCAAGCGCTATGCCGAGCTGGGCGCCAAGGTTGCCGTTCTGGGCCGCAATCCGGAAAAGGCCGCCAATGCCGCGGTCGAAGTGGGGCATGGGGCGATCGGCCTGACCGCCGATGTGCGCGATTTTGGCGCGATCCGGGCGGCGATGGAAGAAGTGCGCAGCCGTCTGGGGCCGATGGACATTGTCGTGTCGGGCGCAGCCGGAAACTTCCTTGCTCCTGTACTGGGGATGAGTTCGAACGCGTTCAAGACTGTTGTCGATATCGACCTCAACGGTACGTTCAACGTGTTCCGGGGTTGCCATGACCTGCTTGCCCCCAATGCCTCGCTGATCGCGATCACGGCTGGGCAGGCGGTCAATGCGATGCAGCTTCAGGCCCATGCCTGCGCGGCCAAGGCCGGGATCAACCAGCTGATCCGCGTGCTCGCGCTGGAATGGGGACCGGATGTTCGGGTCAATGGCATTTCACCCGGCCCGATCGAAGGAACCGAGGGTATGGCCCGCCTCGCCCCCGATGCTTCGACCAAGCAAAAGCACTTCGAACGCATCGCGATGAAGCGCTGGGGCCAGATCGAGGAGATTGCCGAGGGCGCGGTGTTCCTGAGCAGCGATGCAGCGAAATACATCACCGGGACGATCCTGGATATCGATGGCGGCAGCCAGCTCGGCGATGCAACCCGGCGCGATGTGGACAAGGGATTGGCGTAAGTCAGCGCCGCTCAATCACCGTCGTCACCCCGGGCTTGACCCGGGGTGACGCTTACTTTGGCTACACTGCGTTCGACGGGATCGGTGGAAACAGGCAGCTGGACCCCGGGTCAAGCCCGGGGTGACGTAAAGGTGAAGCTGAATGTGGTCATACGACGCTAGATCAGCGAGTCCCCTTGCTTCGCCATCTTGCCCTTGGTGATGTAGACCTTGGTGCCCACCGGGGCGATCGCGAAGATCTTGGCAACGAAGGGATCGGGCAAGCCGATGCAGCCGTGGCTGGCATAGCCTTTCTCGACCTTGGTGCCGTGGATCGAGACGCCATCGTCGGTCAGGTTCATTGTGTATGGCATCGGCGCGCCGTCATAGGTTGAAGAGTAGTGATCCTTGTCTTTCCACTTGATCGGGAACACGCCCGTAGGGGTCGGCTTTTCACTGGTCCCAAGCAGCACGGCTGAAGCACCGATCTCGTAACCGCCCTTGAAGATCGATAGCACCCGCGCGTCGAGATCGACGGTGATCACCAACGGCCCATCGGGCACGTCCTTGTCGTCCCAATGCCATTCGCCGTATTTGATCGGCCCCTGGATTGGCAGGATCCGCTTGATTACGAACTTCTCGTCCTTGGGCGGGGCTGGGGGCGGCGGGGTTGCGCTGGCCAGCAATTCCGGATCGGCAGCCGGCGATGGCTGGGCCGGATCCTCATTGGTGACTTGCAGCAGCCAGGCCCCGGCGGCGACCACCCCGGTCACGAAGAGACCGCCCACGGCATAGATCGGATTGAACTTCATGTGCGCATAACCCTTTGGCCGGACTGCCTTTCATCGTCTCATGGCAAAGCGACATGGCAAATGCCAGCGCCGCGCAGAACGCGTTCCGGTGCGGGACTTCCTAGCGCATAAAGGTTAATGCTGCGAGATCACCCATGCGCGCCGAACAGGCAGGCAATCGCGGTGGTGATCCGCAGCGACAGGGCCTGGGCTTCCTCGATCGGGTCGATGAAGTCGCGGTGGATCGCCTCGTACCCGACCGCCGCCTCGTCGGGGTAGTCGCTGGGTTCGCTGACGGTGAAATCGCCGAGCCCCGGGAAGCTGACCGGGAAGGCCCGGCGCAGTTGCGCCAGTGCTTCGTCCACGCGCAGCGTAAAGACCATTTCCAGCACGTCGTCGCGGCTGATGTCGTTGGCGCGGCTGAATTGCGGGACCGAGACAGCCTTCAGGAACATGTGCTGGAACAGTGCCAGACGAAGCGCCTGCAGCACGCCCAGCATCCGCCGGGTATGTTCACGCCCTTCCAGCGGTTCCTCATCGGGCACCAGGTCAAGCAGGCGGTGGAGCTTAAGCGCATCGACGCGCAGGCGCGAGGCGAGGCGGCGGAACACGCCGGTGCGGTCGTCGGTGGTGAGGTATTCGGCGAGCGCCAGGCAGGCGTCGGAGACGCTTTGCTCATCGCCGCGATAGGGGCGGCTGGCCCAGTAGGCTGAGTTGAACAGCTCGCCAAAGGCGGCGACGGTCTTGATGCTGGCCAGCGCATTGGCGGCGCGGACCAGGCGGACCAGCTGGCGGCCGCGATCACTCTCGCGCAGCAATTCCGCCAGCGCCTCGTAATTGCCTTCTGCCGCAGTACCGAACCCGGCGATCACGTTGACCGGATAGCCCAGTTGCTGGAGCACCGCATTGTGCGGGATCGCGCGGATCTGGCGCAGGTTCATCTCGCGGTCAGCGGCGAGGTCGCTCTGGCGGCGGCTCTTGCGGCTGCCAGTGTCGTTGAGCAGGCCGAGGCCAAAAGCGGTGACCGCGCGCGGATAGGTCCGGCTGGTCAGTTGGGCTGCCTGAAAGCGGCGGATCGCGCGGTAGAAGTCCAGGCTGAGGTCGGTGCGGCGATAGAACGGGTCGGTCGGCGCATTGGGGTCGGCCTCGGCCGGGCGCGCTTCGGCAAAGCGGGTCAGCGTGGCGAGCGCCAGTTCGGGTGTGCCGAAAAACAGGTACCCGTCGCCGCCCTGAAAGCTGACCTCGGGTTCAAGCAGGATCCCGGCGCGCACAAATCGCCGCCGCGCCCAGGGCGAGAGCGGCCAGGCCACCCGGTCGGCAAAGCTGGAGGGATGCGCGCCGCGGCCCATGCTCTCGCCGTGGGTGTTGAACACCAGCGCGGCAACGTCGGCCAGGCTATTGGCGACCATCGCTTCGCTGAGCCGGCCTTGCAGGCGTTCGATCGCCAGCGCCGCAGGGATCTGGCCGACGAAACGACCGGCGTCCGAGAAGCCGGTCTGGATCGAAACCCGTCCGCGCACTTTGGCATAGTCGCGGTAGGCTTCTTCGGCGAGCAAGGCATCGAGGAAGCGGCCGCCGTGCTCCAGCGCGCTTTCGGTCTCGAACAGCGGCGAGACATCGACCTTGTCGGCGATGCCGAACAGCTTGGCGAAGTAGAGCGCGGCCAGCACCGTGGTCGGCTGCTCGCATTCGGCCACCAGCATGCGGATCGGGGCATCGGCATCGATGTGATGCAGGATCTGCGCCATCGCCAGGAACTGGCGCACAGCGGTGCTGTTCTCGATCGCCAAGGCGGCGAAGTTGCTGCGCAGCGGCTTCGCTTCGGCCAAGAGCTCGCGCATCCGCACCAGCGCGGCCTGGCTGGCAAGATCGAGCTTGCCGGTGGGATCGATCCGGCGGCGGATCGCGTTTTGCAGCTGGCTGGAATTCACCCGGAAGTGGATCCAGCCCATCCCCAGCCCATCGGCGCGCATCGCGGCGGCCAGGGTTAGCAGGCCTTCAGCCTCGGTGTCGGCGGCGTGGGCGGCTTCGAGCTCCAGATCGGTGATCACCGCGCTGAGGCTGGTCAGCTTGTCAGGGTGATCGGCGGTCAGAGCATTGGCGGCTTCAGACAGCGCAGCAGGATCGGACAGGTCGACGGCAAAGCGCGCGGCCATCGTCTCGGCATAGGCCTGGGCGCGGCGCAGGCTTTCGGCCAGATCGGGTGCAAGGCCTTGCAGTGCCGCGGCGTAGCTGCCCAGCCGCTCGGCCTTTTCGGACAGCCGGTAGCGCAGCGAAGTCGCCCACGAGATGTCGGTCCGCCCGTCCATGTCGTAGCCGACCCAGCTGGCGAAGCGCAGCGGCATGGGCGCGAGTTCGCGCCACCGACCGGGGAACCGTGCGCGGGCTTCGCCCAATAGCTGGCGGACCATAGTGTCGCGCGCCGCCTGCGCCCGGGCGATTGCCGCCATCGCATCGGCGTGTTCGCTATCCAGCGTGATCGCATCGCGCGCATGCGGGGCGACGCAGGCGGTGGCGGCGTCGATCGCGCCAGTGCTGGCCGCGCTGGCGACGGCTTCGCTTTGGCGGTGCGAGAGCAGGAAGGTGGGGTGCGCGGTGAAGACCACGTGGAGCAGGGGATGGCGCCACCTGGCGGCGAAGGATTCGAAGTCTTCGCCCTGCGCCTGAGTGGCCAGACGCGCGCGGTTCTCAGCCGGATCGAGCGGGGCGACCAGTCGGCTGAGCCGCGCGGCGCGGGCCTGGAGGCCTTCGCATTCGAGCTCGGCGACCAACCCCGCCAGAGCGTCCAACGGCAGCGCACCGCTTTCGATTCTACGCGACAGTTCCAGGCTGAGCTGGAACACCGGGTTGAACAGCGGAGTTTCCGCAGTGCGCGGGTGGAGCGCCTCGAGCCGGGCTTCGAGTTCGCCCAGCAGGGTCATTGCCCCAGGGCCGCCGCGGCGCGGGCCGCTTGCTCGATCTCGACAAGGTCTGGCACACCCTTGGGCACCAGCCACGACCCGCCGCAGCACAGCACAGCGTCGAGCGCAAGCCAGTCAGGCGCAGTGGCAGCGGTGATCCCGCCGGTCGGGCAGAACCGGGCCATGCCGAACGGGGCGGCGATCGCCTTCAGCGCGGGGATCCCGCCATTGGCTTCAGCCGGGAAGAACTTGAACCGGTCAAGCCCCAAGTCGAGCCCGCGCATGATGTCGGACGAGGTGGCGATCCCGGGCAGGTAAGGCACTTCGGCTGCCAGCGCCGCCTTGGTCAGACCCTCGGTCAGCCCCGGCGAGACGATGAATTCGCTGCCGGCCTCCAGCGCGTCTGCCAGCGCATGTTCGTTGAGCACGGTTCCAGCCCCAACGACCGCGCCTTCGACCTGCTTCATCTCGCGGATCACCTCGAGCGCGTCGGCGGTGCGCAGCGTGACTTCGAGCACGCGCAGGCCGCCCTTGACCAGGGCTTCGGCGATCGAGGCGGCATAGCGAACCTCGTCGATCACCAGCACCGGGATGACCGGGGCAGTGCGCATGATCGTTTCGATAGGGCTCACGAAAGATGCTCCTTTGCAAAGGCCGCTGCGGCGCCGAACAGGCCGGGCTGGGGATGGGTGATCAGCTTGACCGGCAGCGTCGCCATCAGTTCGGCGAAGCGGCCCTTGGCGGTAAAGCGATTGGCAAAGCCCGAGCGGAGCAGCGTGTCCTTGATCCTGAGGCCAAGGCCGCCAGCAATCACCACGCCTGATGCCCCCTGGGCCAGCGCGATGTCGCCCGCGAACGAGCCGAGCGAGAGGCAGAACCGGTCCACCGCGGCGGCGGCCAGGCTGTCTTCTCCGCTGGTACCGAGCCCCCACAGGACTTTGTCATCGACCGGCTGGATCGCGCGGCCTTCCATCAGGGCCAGCGCCTCGTAGATGTCGACCAGGCCGGGGCCCGAGACTACGCGCTCAACCGAGACCCGGCGATAACGCTGGCGCAGGCGGGCGAGGATTGCGTCCTCGATCGTGTCGAGCGGGGCATAGTCGACATGCCCGCCCTCGGTCGCCTGGACCCGGTATTCGCCTCCGCCGCGCCACACGTGCGCAACGCCAAGGCCGGTGCCGGGGCCGACGATGCTGAGCGTACCGCTTTCCGGCAGCGGCGTATCGGGGCCGGCGAGGTGCACGAAATGCTCATCCCCGGCACAGGCCACCGCGTGCCCCACCGCGCCGAAATCGTTGATCACGGTATAGCGATTCGCACCCAGCTTTTCCGGGATCAAGGCCGGGCGGATCACCCAGGGGTTGTTGGTAAAGCGGATAACTTCGCCGCCCACCGGCCCCGCGATCGCAATCGCGACCCCGCCGGGCAAGCGCCCGCCGTGCATCCGCGCGAAGTCTTCCCAGGCGGTCTGAAAGCTGGCGTGGTCCTTGGTGTGGAGCGTGGCCGGTTCGCCCAGTTCGATCCGGCCATCGGCGGCGATGCTGGCCAAGGCAAAGCGCGCGTGGGTGCCGCCGATATCGACGGTGACAATTTCGGTGGTCATAGTCCTCCCTCCGCCAGCATCGCCGACCCGCCTTGTTCGGCGCCGTCGGCATGACGGCGCAGCATCGCGAACAGTTCGCGGCCCATGCCCATTTCGGCTTTGGGCGGCAGGGCCGGCTCGCGGTCCGAAATGTCTTCGAGCACTTCGAGCGCGCCGGTTCTGGCGCAGAGCCGCACCCGGTCGCCATCGCGCAGATAGGCCAGGCCGCCACCCGCCAAAGCCTCAGGCGTGACGTGGATCGCGGCCGGAACCTTGCCCGATGCGCCGCTCATCCGCCCGTCGGTGACCAGCGCCACCTTGAAGCCCTTGTCTTGCAGCACGCCCAGCGGCGGGGTCAACTTGTGCAGTTCGGGCATGCCGTTGGCGCGCGGGCCCTGGAACCGGACCACCACCACCACATCGCGATCGAGCTCGCCGGCCTTGAACGCGGCCTGGACCGCTTCCTGGTTTTCGAACACGCGGGCTGGGGCTTCAATCGAATAGCGTTCGGGATCGACCGCACTGGTCTTGAAAGTGGCGCGGCCGAGATTGCCTTTAACCAGCCGCATCCCGCCATCGGGATGGAACGGTGCGGTAACCGGGGAGAGAATTGTCGGGTCAAGGCTTGTCGCCGGGGCAGGGCGCCAGGACAGCGCATCGCCCTCGAACACCGGCTCCTGGGCATAAGCCGCCATGCCGTGCTCGCTGACCGTCAGGATGTCACCATGCGCCAGCCCGGCATCCAGCAACTCACGCACGACATAGCCCATTCCGCCGACGGCGTGGAAATGGTTCACGTCAGCCCCGCCGTTGGGATAAACCCGCGCGATCAGCGGGACGGCGGCGGACAGCTCATCGAGGTCCTCCCAATCGATCCGGATTCCGGCGGCGCGGGCCATGGCCGGGATGTGGATTGCGTGGTTGGTCGACCCGCCCGTGGCGAGCAGCCCGACTGCGGCATTCACGATCGCCTTTTCATCGACCACGCGGCCCATCGGGCGGTAGTCTTCGCTCTCGCGTCCGATCTCGGCCAGGCGGTGCACCGCCTTGCGGGTCAACGCGGACCGAAGCGGCGTATTGGGCGGCACAAAAGACGCACCGGGCACGTGCAGCCCCATCATTTCCATCATCATCTGGTTGGAATTGGCGGTGCCATAGAAAGTGCAGGTGCCGGGGCTGTGATAGCTCGCGCTTTCGCTTTCGAGCAGGTCGGCGCGGGTCGCCTTGCCCTCGGCATAGAGCTGGCGGACCTTCTGCTTTTCCTTGTTGGCAAGGCCCGATGGCATTGGACCCGAGGGCACGAACACTGCCGGCAAGTGACCGAACCGCAGCGCGCCGATCACCAGTCCGGGGACAATTTTGTCGCAGATGCCCAGCAAGGCCATGCCGTCGAACATCGCATGGCTCATCGCCACTGCTGTGCTCAGTGCGATTACGTCGCGGCTGAACAGTGAAAGTTCCATGCCGTCCTGGCCCTGGGTCACCCCGTCGCACATTGCCGGAACCCCGCCCGCGACTTGCGCAGTCGCGCCGACTTCGCGGGCATAAAGCTTCATCGCTTCGGGATAGCGGCCATAGGGCTGGTGTGCCGAAAGCATGTCGTTGTAGGCGGTGACAATTGCCAGGTTGGGCCGACGCCCGTCCTTGATCGCGGCCTTGTCATCCAGCGCTGCGGCGAAGCCATGCGCGAGGTTGCTGCAGGACAGCGCACCGCGCCCGGGGAACTTCTCGGCCTCGCGCGCGATCAGGTCGAGGTAGGCCTGGCGGCTGTCCTTCGAACGCTCGATGATCCGCCGGGTGACGCGTTCGACCGTGGGATGGAGCCTACTCATGCCAGGTCACCCCGTCGCGTTCGGCCAGGGCGATAGCCGCCGATGGGCCCCAGTTGCCGGCCGGATAGGGCTTGGGCACCAGGCCATGATCGGCCCAGCTGGCGCGGATCGCGTCGATCCAGTCCCATTGCGCTTCGACTTCGTCGCGCCGCACAAACAGCGTCTGGTCGCCTTCGATCAGGTCGAGCAGCAGGCGCTCATATGCGATCCGTTTCTTGGGACCGGCAAAGGCGTCAGGCATGGTGATGTTGAGCGGAACCGAACGCAGGCGGATACCCTCGCGGTCCAGCCCGGGAACCTTGGCCATTAATTGCAGGCGCACATTCTCTTCAGGCTGGATCCCGATCACCAAGGCATTGGGCTGCGTCAACGCCCCGCGCGAAGCAAAGATCGAATGCGGCACGCGCTTGAAGTTGACCACGATCTCGGTCTTGCGTTCGGGAAGGCGCTTGCCGGTGCGCAAATAGAACGGCACGCCCTTCCAGCGCCAGTTGTCGAGGTGGGCCTTGATCGCCACGAAGGTTTCGGTATCCGAATCCTTGCCCAGTTCCTCGTCATAACCCGGGACCGGCTGGCCATCGATCGCGCCCTTGCGGTACTGCCCGGTCACCGCTTCGCTCGGCTCGATCAGACGCAGCGCGCGCAATACCTTGACCTTCTCGTCCCGGATCGCGGTGGCGTCGTAGTTGGCGGGCGGCTCCATCGCGACCAAGGCCAGCAATTGCAGCATAT
>Ga0209023_10001004_pt1 | contig 39645 bp, 34 predicted proteins | sample LakOneMetagenome_FD_187468 | JGI IMG/M metagenome (GOLD analysis project Ga0209023, IMG submission 187468) | Freshwater and sediment microbial communities from Lake Erie, Canada (SPAdes) (version 2) | ecosystem: Environmental > Aquatic > Freshwater > Lentic | place: Lake Erie, Canada...
CAGAGATTCTGTGGCAGCGCCGCGCCGGCGTAGAAGGCGAATTTCACCTCGCTGAAGAACTTCTGGCGCAGTGCCTCGTCGCCACGCAATGCTGCGATCAGCATGTCGAAGCCGCGCGGCACGTTGAAATAGACCGTCGGCATCACGCTGCGCAGATTGGCGAGCGAGGTCGCAAACAATCCTGGCGCCGGCTTGCCGCCGTCGACATAGAGCGTGCCGCCGTTGCGCAGCACCAGGTTGAAATTGTGATTGGCGCCGAAGGTGTGGCTCCACGGCAGCCAGTCGAGGATCACGAGATCGCCCGCGGCTTCGAGGAACGACCAGGTCTGCGCCTTGGCCTGCTGGCTCGAGGTCAGCATGCGCTGGGTGTTGATCACAGCCTTCGGCGTGCCGGTCGAGCCCGACGTGAACAGGAACTTTGCAATCGTGTCCGGCGTAATCGCGGCGAACGCTTTGGCGACATCAGGTGTTTCGGTCGTGGCGGCGATGGTACGGAACGGGATCGCGTCGCTATCGCCGGCGTCGCCGCTGATGATGGTGGCCGAATGCAGCGGTGCGACCGCCGCCAGCGCCGCCGCGAATGGCTTGGCGGCCGAAACATAGATCGCGCCGGGCCCGAGCAGGCCGATCATGCTCTTGAGCTTGTCGAAATCTTTCGACATCAGCGAATAGGCCGGCGAGATCGAAGCCGAGGGCACGCCGACATGCTGGGCGGCCAGCGCGAACAGTGCATGCTCGACGCTGTTGTCGGACAGGATCACCAGCGGACGTTCCGCACTCAGACCTTGCGCCAGAATCCATGCGGCAGCGCCACGCACCTGCCTCAAAGCTTCCTGGTAAGTGACGGTGGTCCACGGCGCCTCGACGCTGGCGCGGTCGCCGAGAAAGATCCGGTCCGGTGCGTGTCGCGCCCAATGCTCCAGCCAGTCGCCGACGCAGCGCGCGCCGTCGCGCAACGGCGCGGTCGATTTCAGCACGATGCTGCCGTCGGCGCGACGATCGGCCACGACCGACGGAGTTGCGAACAGCGTCTCGGAAGGCTCACGGTGGGTGGCGGCGGCTGACGTCATCGGTTTCCTCCGCTGCCTCTCTGTCGGAGGCAGACGGTTTCCCTCTACGCGAGAACCTCACCGTTCGGCAATATGTCATCGCCACGAATGGTTGGCGCGACCTCGCCCTCAACCTTCGCCGCTGACTTCGACCAGGATCGCCGCTTCCGGGCAATTAGCCTGCGCGATGAAAGCTTTGCCCTCGAGTTCGGGCGGGACCGGAGCAGCACTGGCTTCTCGCGCGTTGCCTAACTCATCAAGCACGACCAGTTCTGGCGCAAGCGCATGGCAACGCGCGTGGCCTTGGCACTTATCGCGCAACACCCGCAATTTGACGGACTGGCTCATGCGCGCCTGTCCGACGATGTCGACGCGCGTCGTTCCACCTGTCGCTTGATATTGGCAAGTCCGATTTCGGCTTCTTCGTCCATACGCTGGATCTGCGCGTCGCTGGGGGCGGCTGGGCGTGCAGGATTACGCAGGTAGCGGGTATATCTGGTGACGTCGCCGAGAGGTTCGAACGTGTAGCGGATGATGATCGGGCCTATGAAATCAGTCGCGGCCTGCACGGTCCACGCGTTCGGACGGTCACTCTCCGTGACCATCCAGTCCAGCACCACTTCGCCACGGCGGATATGCCATTGCTCGCGGAATTTCTCGCCGACGGCCAACGCGCGGTCGGCACCATCGATACGATGCGATGCGGCGAGCCATTCCGGCCACGAATTCGGATTGCAAACGTAGTCGTAGATCGCTTCAGGCGGAGCCGCGATCAGAATATCATGGTGGCGGTCGAACGAAATCGTCATCGGTAACTCCCGTCGGCGCAGGCGCGAACTAGCCAAATACAATCGGAAGCAGACGCGGCCCGCGCACCGTGCCCTGCGACCAGACCATCGGCCTGGATGAATCCAGCCGAAAATCCGGCATCCGCCGCAGCCATTCCTCCACGGCTACCCGCATCTCCATGCGTGCGAGATTGGAGCCGATGCAACGGTGGATGCCAAGCCCGAACGCGACGTGAGGATTTTCCCGGCGATCGATCACGACCTTGTCGGCGTCGACGAACTTGGCGGGATCACGATTGGCGGCTGGAAACGACAACAGCACCATCTCGCCGCGCTTCATCGGACAGCCACCGACCGCGACGTCATCGACGATTTCGCGCGCCATTGTCACGGGGGCATAGGCCCGCAGCAACTCCTCGATCGCGGTCGGGATCAATCCGGGTTCGTCGACCAGTCGCTGGCGATCTGCGGGCACAGTCGCCAAATGCCAGATCGCCGAGCCGATGGCGCTCCAGGTCGTATCGGTGCCGGCGACCAGAAGCAGGCGCAACGCGCCAAGCACCTGATGGTCGGAAAACGGCTCGCCGTTCGGCTGCCGCGCCCGGATCAGAAAGCTGACGAGGTCGTCGCCCAATTGCCCGCGGCGCATTGTGATTTGCTCGGCGAAATAGGCCGCGATCTCGCCTTCCGCCTGCTTCAGGACATCCTGGTTGGTGATGCCATCTTGCAGCGCCATCGTGACCCAGCCCCGAAACCGGTCGCCATCACTGGCGGGAATGCCGAGCATGTGCGCGATGATCCGCACTGGAATATGCTGCGCAAAGTCGACGGCACCGTCGCAACAGCCATTGCCGATAAAGGTATCGATCAGTTCGTTGCAGACGCTGCGGGTCCGCCCTTCGAGCTCTGCTACCGCCTGCGGTGTGAACGGCGGGATCAGCACCATGCGCAACGGCCGGTGATCCGGCGGATCGGACGTGATCGGCGGTGAATTGACCCGGTAGTCGCCCTCGCGCACCACGACCCGGCGCGACGAAAAGTGTTCAGGATCGTAGGCAATCTCGCGAATGTCGCCGTATCGGGTCGGGAAATAGACGCCCCGATACCGGCCGGTATGGGCCACGGGACATGTTTCCCGCAATTGACTCCAGATTGGATAGGGATTGGACAGCCACGACGGGTCGAGATGGTCCCAATCGCTGGTCCAGTCCGCGACCGCAGGGCGCTGCGTCATTTTTCATTCCTCCAGATGCCGACGCTGCGGCATACGGCTTACATCGTCTGATATATTACTAGTATATCATTCGACGTCAGTCAACCGTCGTGCTAAGGGAGCGGCATGCGACGCCCCAAGAAACCTGCCGTCAAACGCAGCGACCTCGCGAACCTGACCGAGCAAGCCTATCGGGAGCTCGAGGAGATGATCGCGACGCTGGAGCTTGCGCCGGGCACCGTGGTTTCGGAAGCGGCGCTCTCGAAGCAGCTCGGCATCGGCCGCACCCCGGTTCGCGAAGCCATGCAGCGCCTCGCCCGGGAACGGCTATTGCAGATCCTGCCGCGGCGCGGCTGCATCGTCGCGGACAGCCGTCCTGACGAGGAGCTTAGCGTGATCGAGGCCCGCCGCCCGATCGAGATCCTGGTGGTGCGCACCGCGGCCGTTCGCGCCAACGCCGACGAGCGACAGGCGTTTGAACGCATCGCAACTGCGATGGGGGCCGCACTCGCGAACGGAGACTTCAACGCCTTTGCCCGGCTTGACGCTGAATTCAACGACCTGTGCCTCGCGGCATGCCGCAACCCGATCGCGGCTTCCATGATGCAATTGATCACGACGCTGAACCGCCGGTTCTGGTTCATGCACCACGGGAGGACGCTGCCCACCGAAGGAGTCGGGCATCACGTCGAAATCGCAATCGCCATCGCGCGCGGTGATGCCGACGGCGCGGCTCGTGCAACCGCCCATTTGCTGGACTACATTGAAACCTGGCCGCGCAAGGCGCTTACCCCGGTGCGCTTCAATCCGTGAAGCCAAAGGTCCGCGCGTCCGGCAACGTGTCATCGCACCCGTGACGCCGTTTGTCGGCATAGAACCGAGCCTGCCTAATTCTTAATCAGACCCGGTGCCTCGAGTTGACGCAGGACCCTGCGGCACTTCTCCACAACCTAAGTAAACTACTGAATACACGAGCAAACTTATATATCTCGGCGTGCCCCCATCCTGTACACAATGGCACATCGCTTGCTTCATTCACGCATGAATTAGTCAGCCAGACCAACGATGGGGCGTCCCGTGACTCAAACTGTTGCCGCGATCGTCGCCGCCCACCGCGCCGGCTCCATGACGCCGGCGCAAACCGTGGCGCGCAGCTATCAGCGTATCCGCGACCACAACGATCCGGCCGTCTTCATCAGCCTGCGCGACGAGAAGGCCGCGATCGCGGAGGCCGAGGCACTGAGTGCGAAAGACTCGCATGCGCTGCCGCTGCTCGGCGTCCCCGTCGCGGTAAAGGACAATATCGACGCCCGGGGCATGCCGACGACCGCCGCCTGCCCTGCCTTCTCCTATTCGCCGACGCAGGATTCGACGGCAGTCGCGAAGTTGCGCGCCGCCGGCGCCATCGTCATCGGCAAGACCAATCTCGATCAGTTCGCAACCGGCCTCGTCGGCGTTCGCTCGCCCTATGGCATCCCGGTGAATCCGATCCGCAAGGATCTGGTGCCGGGCGGATCGAGTTCGGGATCGGCGGTTGCCGTGTCGGCCGGGCTGGTGCCGCTGGCGCTCGGCACCGACACCGCCGGCAGCGGCCGGGTGCCGGCGATGCTCAACAACATCGTCGGACTGAAGCCGAGCCTCGGGCTGATCTCGAATGCAGGGCTGGTGCCGGCGTGTCGCACACTCGACTGCATCTCGGTGTTCTCGCTCACCGTCGACGACGCCATGGCTGCGTTGTCGGTGATGGCCGGCCCCGACGGTGCCGACCCATATTCGCGCAACCGGCCGCTCGGCCAGATCACGGCGTTTCCCGGCAAGTTGAAGCTCGGCGTGCCACGCAAGGGACAGTTGATCTTCTTCGGCGACATCGCTGCGGAGAAAGCCTATGGCGAAGCGCTCGATCGATGGAAATCGCTGGGCGCCACGCTGGTCGAGTTCGACCTCGAACCGTTCTACGAAACCGCACGGCTGCTCTACGAAGGACCGTGGGTCGCCGAGCGCTATCTGGTGATCCGCAATCTGCTGGCCTCTTCGCCGGACGCGATCCATCCGGTGACGCGCGAAATCACGGCAGCAGGCGCACGGCTGACCGCGGCCGACACGTTCGCTTCGCTGTATCGGCTGCAGGCGTTGCGCCGAGGCGCCGACCGTACCTTTACCGATATTGACGCGATCGTGCTGCCGACGGCGCCGACCACCTATTCGACCGCCCAGGTGCTGGCCAACCCGATCGAACTCAACAGCCGACTTGGCACCTACACCAATTTCGTCAACCTGCTCGATCTCTGCGGCCTTGCCGTACCCGCGGCGATGCGCGCGGACGGCATTCCGTTCGGCATCACGCTGCTGGCGCCGGCCGGGCATGACGCGCAACTCGCCAGCATCGGCCGCGCCTTCCATGCCGACACCAAACTGACGATCGGCGCAAAGGGCTTGACGCAGCCACCGCTGGCGGCGCCGTCGTCCAGCCTCGTTGGCGACGAGATCGCGATCGCCGTCGTCGGCGCGCATCTTTCCGGCATGGCTCTGAACGGCGAATTGCAGGCGCTCAACGGCCGCCTGCTCGAAGCCACCACCACCGCGCCGGACTACAATCTCTACGCGCTAGACACCACGCCGCCGAAGCCCGGCATGCTGCGCGTCGACGCGGGTAAGGGAACGGCGATCAAGCTGGAACTGTGGGCACTGTCGGCAGCAGCCTTCGGAAAATTCGTCGCCGCGATCCCGCCGCCGATGGCGATCGGCACGGTACGCTTGGCCGACGGTCGCGAAGTGAAAGGCTTCACGGTCGAACCGATCGGGACCGAAGGCGCGCGCGATATTTCGTCGTTCGGCGGCTGGCGCGCCTTCATGGCGGAAAGGGCGACGGCGTGATCGCCGCGCAAGCCTGCTAATTGCGGACCGCGCCTGCAGCGATCCAGGCCGCGACCACAGCGCGCTCGTCACCCGTCATTTCGGTGACATTACCGGGCGGCATTGCGCTCGACCAGGCGGCGAACCGACCGATCAGCTTGGCGTTACGATGAATATGTTCCGGACGGTCGAGCAGCACCGCCTTGGGCGCCGTCACGATCGATTCCCAGACCGGCTCGCCAGCGTGGCACATGCTGCAGCGGGTCGACACGATCTCTTCGACCTGCGCAAACGTCGCCGCCTGCGGCAGCGCACCTGACGTCACCGCCGCCGGCCCCGCCGCCGACAGCAGCGCAATCGCGATCATGCCTGCCGCAGCCACGATCCATACCCACCACGGCGAACCCTTGCCGGCGTGCCGCGAGTTGAAAAAATGCCGGATGACGGGACCGAGCAGCAGCAGGATCGCGACGATCAGCCAGTTGAAGCGGGTCGCAAAGATCAGCGGATAGTGATTGCTCATCATCAGCGCGATGACGGGCAAGGTCAGATAGTTGTTGTGAACCGAGCGCAACTTGCTCGATTTGCCGAGCGCGGGATCCGGCGCTTGTCCTCCCAACAAGGACGCCACGATCTTCTTCTGGTTCGGAATGATGACGAGGAAGACGTTGGCCACCATGATCGTGCCGATGATCGCCCCGATCTGGTTCAGCGCACCGCGACCGCTCAACACATGCGTAAAGATGTAAGTCAGGGCGACCAGAAACAGGTAACCGCCGAGCGCCAGCAACAACTCATGACGTGCCAGGCCGGTCTTGCAGGCGACGTCATAGAGTATCCACGCCAGCGCCAGGCTGCCCGCGCTGAACGCAGCCGCTTGCAGCGGCGTCAGGTCGACATGAGATTTGTCGATCAGGAAGAGATCGGCCTCCATGTAGTAGACCACCACCATCAACGCGATGCCGGACAGCCAGGTGGTATAGGCCTCCCACTTGAACCAGGTCAGTTCATCCGGCATCGATTTCGGCGCGACCAGATATTTGACGATCCGGTAAAAGCCGCCGCCATGCACCTGCCAGGCATTGCCCTGAACGCCTTCGGGCAGGTCGTCGGCCGGCTTGAGGCTGAGATCGAGGTGGATGAAATAGAACGAACTACCAATCCACGCCACGCCGGCAACGATATGCAGCCAGCGGAACATCAGGCTGAGCCAGTCGGTGATGATCGATTGCCACATGCGATAGCGCGCCTTTCAGCATTGAGCGACGGACCATTAAACCGACACCGAGTAAACCTCGTACTCGCCGCGCACCAGTTCGATATGTGCGCGCATCGCGGCAGCAGCCCCGGCCTTGTCGCCGCGCAGGATCGCGACCACGACACGGTCGTGCTCGGCCTGCGATTTCGCCAGCCGCCCGAGATTGCGGAACTGGGCGCGCCGAAACGGCTGGACCCGCACCCGCGTCGCCAAGGTCATTTCGGCGATGTAGGCGTTGTGCGAACCGGCATAGATCGCGTTGTGGAAGCGCTCGTTGACTTCATGGAAGCGCTCGGGATTGCCGGCGTGACTCAATACCCGTAATTCATCGTGGATCGCTTCGAGCTTCTGGCGCTCGGTCGCCGTCATCCGTTCGGCCGCGAGTCCGGCGCACAGGGCTTCGAGTTCCGCCATCGCCTCGAACATGCCGGTGAGGCGCTCCAGCGACGGCTGCGCCACCACGGCGCCGCGATGGGCGCGGGCCTCCACCAGTCCACTCGCCACCAACTGACGCAGCGCCTCGCGCACCGGTGTTCGCGACACGCCGAAGCGGCGCGCGATATCGGTCTCGTCGAGCGCGGCGCCCGGCGCCAGCACGCCACGTACGATCTCGTCGGCGAGTTGCAGTCGCAACTCTTCCGCGCGCGTCACCTTGTCCGCCTGAGGCGCCGCCCGATCGACGCGACGAACCGGCGTCTCGGGCTCGACGCCCGATGGCGGAACACGCGTGGTGAGATCATCAAGACTCATGTCGGCGATCCCGGCTCGTTGATGATGCTGACATGGGCTGCGACGATTCTCCAGCCCTCGGGGAAGCGCACCCAGGTCTGCATCTGTCGTCCGACCTTGCCCGACAGCGAATCCCGATAGAACAGCGTCGAGGCCACGGCGGTATCGCGGCCATAGGTCGTGATCACGGTCTTGTCGGTCTTGCGCATCAGCCCGACCGGCGAGCGCGCGGCGCGAAAGCCCGAGATGGCGCCGTAACCGTAGAGATTCTCGGCAATGCCGTAGCGCAGCGTGCGGGAATCGTTGCGGAACAATTCGTCGAGCACGGCGACGTCGTTTGCGACCAGTGCCTTTTCGTAGCGGTCGAACTGCGCGGTGACTTCGGCCAGCACATCGGGGAGATCGATATCCATCACGCAATTCCTCTCGGCGCCGGAGCGGCCGCAACGCCCATCTTCTCCAGCGCATGCGCCACGCGCAGCGCGATATCTTCGCGCCACGGTGCGGCGATGATCTGGACACCGATCGGCATCGGCTGCAGCGGCACAGGTACGGCGACCACCGGCAGGCCGATGAACGAAATCGGCTGGGTATGGATGCCGATATTGGCGCGCACCGGCAGCTCGACGCCGTCGAGCACGAAATTCACCTGCCCGAGCTTCGGCGCGGTGCAGGGCGTGGCCGGAGCGACGATCACGTCGACCGTCTTGAACAGCTCCAAAACGCGCACGCGATACCAGCGACGGAATTTCTGCGCACGGTCCACCAGCGGCGCCGGCACCATCGCGCCGGCGATCAGGCGGTCGCGCACCGCGGGATCGAAATCGTTCGGGCGCTGGCGCAGGCGATCGAGATGCAGCGATGCGCCTTCGGTGGTGGAGATCACGTACGCGGCGGCGCGGGCGCGCGCGGCCTCCGGCATTTCGACGGTGCGCGTGGCGTTCAATGCCTTCGCCACCCGCGACACGGCTTCGACCGCTTCGGGGAACATGTTTTTCTGGAAATAGCCGCCGGCGATGGCGATCCGCAGACCAGAGATATCCTTCGACAATAGCGACGAGACCGGCTCGACCGGCCGCGTCGTGCAGGCGGCGTCATCGGCATCCGGCCCCTGCATCGCATCATAGGCCAGCGCGAGATCAGCTACGCTGCGCGCGAACGGGCCGAGATGATCGAAGCTCGCGACGAACGGAAACGACCGCGCGCGCGACAGCCGGCCGTAGGTCGGCTTCAGGCCGAAGATGCCGCAGAACGAGGACGGCACCCGGATCGAGCCGTTGGTGTCGGAGCCAAGCGCAATCGGCACCAGACCGCCGCCGACCGAACTGCCGGAGCCGCCGGAGGAGCCGCCGGTCATCCGGGTCGGATCGTGCGGATTGCGCGACGGACCGTCATGAACGTTCTCGCCGGTGAAGTCGTAGGCGTATTCGCCCATGTTGAGCGCGCCGACCAGCACCGCGCCCGCAGCTTCCATCCGCTCGATCAGCGTCGCGTCGCGCGACGACGGCGCGAGATCGCGGTTGATCTTCGATCCGGCGCGGGTCGGAAGCCCCTTGACGTCGAACAGGTTCTTCACCGCGAACGGCACGCCGGCGAGCGGGCCGACCTTTTGCCCGGCAGCGATAGCGGCATCGACCGCACGGGCCTTGGCGCGGGCGCGATCGGCGGTGACGTCGGTAAAGGAATTGAGCACGCCGTCAAGTTTGGCTATCCGCGCCAGGGCGGCTTCGGTCGCTTCAAGCGCCGAAATCCTGCGAGCAGCCACCGCGTGCGCAATGGCCTCAGCCGTCATATCGTCGGCGTTCACCGTCATGGTGCGATCAGGCGCTGTAGACACTGGCCGACTCGCTTTCGTCGGGCAGCGGGAATTCATCCACCAGCCCGGCCAGCCTCAGCGAGACTTCGAGATTGGCGCGCACCGCCGGACGCCAGGCCTCCTCGACCGGCAGGCGGAGCGCCTTTGAAACGGCGTCGATATAGTTGTCCAGGTGATCAGCCATTTCGCTTCCATCAAACTTTCTTCTGAGCATGATCTTTTCGAAAAACCGGTCTCCACTTTTTTCGGATCATGCTCTAGTGCACCGGCAACGGCGGATGTGGAATCGCCGTCAGCAGCTCTTTTGTATAGGCATCCTGCGGATTACCCAAGACCTGCTCGGATGTTCCCTGCTCGACGATCCGCCCCGATCGCATCACGATGACTCGATCGCACAACAGGCGCACCACGTTCAGGTCGTGCGACACGAACAGATAGCTCATGCCCATCGACGCCTTGAGGTCCTGCAACAGATTCAGCACCACGGCCTGCACCGACACATCGAGCGCGGCCGTCGGCTCGTCAAGGATCACGAGCTTGGGCTGCAATGCGATCGCACGCGCAATGCCGACGCGCGCCTTCTGGCCACCGGACAATTGATGCGGGAAGCGATCCAGCAGGTTGACGGGTAAGCCGACCAGACCGGCGAGTTCCTCGCAACGGGCGCGTAGCGCGTCACCGCCCTTGATGTCACCCATCTGCATGATCGGATCGGCAATGGCGCGCGCGGCGGTAAAGCGCGGGTTGAGGCTGTCGGTCGGATCCTGGAACACCATCTGGATGCTCTTGCGCAGCGGCGAGCGCGCAAATGAGTTCGGAAGCATGCCGCCGATCTCGTCGCCGTCGAACAGGATGCGGCCCGAGGTCTGGTCCAATAGCCGCATCACCATCATCGATGTCGTCGACTTGCCGCAGCCGGATTCGCCGACCAGGCCGACGCTCTCGCCATGACCGACGGTGAAGCTGATGCCGTCGACCGCGCGGAAGATTTCCGCCTCCACCGGCGGCTTGCGGCTGAACAGCTTGCCGAGCGTAGCGGTAGCGCCCTGGCGTGGATATTCCTTCACCAGCTTCTCGACCAGCAACAGCGGTTTGGCATCGGCGGCAGGCGTCGCCGCCGGCGCGAGCACCGGCAGTGCGGCGGCCTCTTCCTCCGGCAATAGATCGCGCAGGGACACGCCGAGCCGCGGCGTCGCCCGCATCAGCTTCTTGGTATAGGCGTGCTCGGGGTTGGCAAAGATGTCGGACGATTTCGCCGTCTCGACCACCTTGCCCTTCTCCATCACGATGACGCGGTCGCAATAGGCGGCGGCGAGGCCGAGATCATGCGTGATCAGGATGGTCGACATATTCCGACGTTTGGTCAGCTCGACGATCAGGTCCATCACCGCCTTCTGGGTGGTGACGTCGAGACCCGTGGTGGGTTCATCGGCGATCAGGAGCTGCGGATTGCAGGCCAGCGCCAGTGCGATCACGACGCGCTGGCACATGCCGCCTGACAGTTCGAACGGATAGGCGTGATAACGCTCGCGCGGGCGGGCGATCTTGACCTGCTCCAGCGCCTCGATCGCCTTCTCGCCGCGATCGGTCACCTGCGACTGCTGCACATGCTGGCGCAGCACGTCCTCGATCTGGTCGCCGACTTTACGGATCGGGTTGAGCGCGGCGCGCGGATTCTGGAAGATCATCGAGATTTCGCGGCCACGCAGGTCGCGCATCTGGCCTTCGGTCGCGGCTTTGACGTCGATGCCGGAGAACACCACCGAGCCTTCGGCGATCCTGCCGGCGCGGTCGAGAATCCGCATCACCGCGTATGATGTCACCGACTTGCCGGAGCCGGACTCACCGACAATGCCGAGCGTCTCACCCTTGGCCACGGTAATGTTGACGTGCTGCACGGCTTTCACGATGCCGCGCCGTGTGGCGAATTCGACCGTGAGATCGTTGACGTCGAGCAGGGGTTGCGCGGTCATGCGCGCCTCCGAAGTGGGGCGTCATTCAAAAAATGCGAAAACAACCCCATGCAAAGTAGAATAACGGTAAAATAACACCATATTTGGACCGTCATCACGTCCTCCGCTGCGGGTCGACGATGTCGCGCAGACCGTCGCCGAGCAGGTTGAAACAGAACACCGCGATCATCAGCGCCAGGCCCGGGAACAGCGCGATCCACCATTCGCCCGACACCATGAAGCCGGCGCCTTCGGCGACCATGATGCCCCACTCTGCGGTCGGCGGACGCACGCCGAGACCGATGAAGGAGAGGCCCGCCGCATTGAGAATGGCGTAGCCCATGGTCAGCGACATCTGCACGATCATGATCGGCATGATGTTCGGAAGAATATGCACCAGCAAAATCCTGAACTCGCCATTGCCTGATAGCCGCGCCGCCTGGACAAAGCCGGCATTGCGGCGGACATTGGCTTCGGCGCGGGCGACGCGGGCATAGAGCGGGAAGTTCACGATCGCGGTGGCGATGATGATGTTCTGCACGGTGTTGCCGAGCGCGGCGACAATGCCCATCGCCAGCACGAACAGCGGAAACGCCATGATGGTATCGGCAATGCGGCCGACGATGCGGTCGGTCCAGCCGCCGAAGTAACCCGCGGCGATGCCGGCGAGACCGCCCATCAGGAACACCAGCACCACGGATGCCACGGCGATGAAGGTGTCGAGCCTCGTGGCAACGATGACGCGGCTGAAAATGTCGCGGCCCAACTGATCGGTACCGAACCAGTGCGCCGCCGATGGCGGCTTCAACGCGGCGGCGGTATCGCTCGCGAGCGGATCGAACGGCACCACGTAAGGCCCGAAGATCGCGGCAAACAGAATCACCACCAGCAGCCCGAAGGCAAAGCCGGTGACCCTGTTCTCGCCGAGCACATAACGGGTGTGTTCGAAGATCGCTGATAATCCCGACGTACGGGCAGGACCAACGGGTTCAACGGCAGGCGCAACGGTGCTCATGCTTACTACCCTTCGAGACGAACTCTGGGATCGATGACGCCATAGAGAATGTCGATGATCAGATTGAGCAGCACATACATGACCGCCATGGTCAGCACGAAGCCCTGCACCGGCGCGAAGTCCGACGAGATCAGCGCCTCGACCGCATAGGAGCCGATGCCGGGCCAGGCGAACACTTTCTCCACCAGCACGTTGGCGCCGAGCAGGAACGAGAATACCATGCTGAGCGTGGTGATCACGGGCAGCATCGCGTTACGGAAGGCGTAAGTGACGATCACGGTGGTCGGCGATAATCCGCTGGCGCGCGCGGTGCGGACGAAGTCGGAGGCCAGCACTGCCAGCATCGAGGCCCGCGTCATGCGCGCGATCGGCGCCAGCGAGAAGATCGCCAGCGTCACCGCCGGCAGGATCAGCTGGCTCGCCGCGGAACGGAACGCCTCGAAGTCGCGCGCGATCAAGGTGTCGATCAGGTAGAAGCCGGTCACGGAATTCGGCGCGCTATAGAACACGTCGAGCCGCCCGAGCGGCGCCGGCGACCAGCCGAGCCTGAAATAGAAGACGTAGACCAGCACCAGGCCGGTAAAGAACACCGGCAACGACACGCCCGCCGTCGTCGTGATCCGACAGAGATGGTCGATCCACGAGCCGGGCCTGGTGGCGGCAAGCACACCCAAGGGAATCGCGATCACGATCGAGACGATGAGGCCGAGCAAGGTCAGTTCCGCCGACGCCGGCAGGCGATTCCTGATCTCGGTGGCGACCGGCTGGCCCGTGGTCAGCGAGTTGCCGAAATCGCCATGGGCGAGATCGTTGGTGTAGCGGAAGAACTGTTCGATCAGCGGCTTGTCGAGGCCGAGTTTCTTGCGGATCTGCTCGACCGCTTCCTTGGTCGCGGCGGGACCGGCAAAATACGCCGCGGGATCGCCGGGCAGCGCGCGTGTCAGCAGGAAAGTCACGATCACGACGCCGATCAGCGACGGGATCGCAAACATCAGTCGCTTGCCGATCATGGTCAGCATGATGAGTTCCCCTCGCTACGCGATGGTCGCGCGAATAGCGAATAGCGAGTGGCGAATGGTCGATCGCAACTGGTCTTTTGCACTATTCGCTACTCCCTATTCGCCATTCGCCCCTCTTACCCTTTCGCCAGCGCGCGATAATCCAGGCGGCGGTGGAACCAGTATTGATAGCCCGAGACGTTCTTCTGCATCGCGACGTTGACGAACGGCTGATACAGCGGAATGCGCGGGATGTCGGCGAAGGCGAGGTCGACCATGCCCTTGACGTCGGTATCGTAGGTTGCCTTGTCGCCGGTCGCTGCCGCGGCGCGCGCGCCGTCGATGAACTTGTCCATCTCAGGCGACTTGTAGCTCATGGTGTTGAAGACCGAATTGTTGCCGTGATAGCACCAGTAGAAGAAGTATTCGGGGTAATCGAGCCAGCCCGAGAACACGTTGGTGTAGAGCGGCATCTCCTTCTTGTTCAGTTCGGTGCGCCAGTTGGCGCCCGGCACCTTGTTGATCGTGGTCTTGATGCCGATCTGGGCGAGACTCTCCTGCACCAGCACGCAGAGCGGCTCGTTAATCCCCGCGAAATTCAGGTCGAACGAGATTGTGGTCTCGAAGCCATCGGGATAGCCGGCCTCTGACAGCAGCGCCTTGGCCTTCGCCATGTCGGTGAAATACTTGGTCGGCTGCGGCCACGCCACGTCGGTGGTCTTGCTCGCCGGCGCACCGAACATCGGGTTGGCAAGACCGAACAGCACCGCGTCCATGATCTTCTGGTACGGCACGGCGTAGGCCATCGCCTCGCGCACCTTCGGATTGTTGAACGGCGGCTTGGTCACGTTCATGCCGAGATACTGGATGCCGTTGGAGAACGGCAGCGACACGATGTTGAGCTTGCCGGCCGCCTTCAGTTCCTGGAAATCCTTGTTCGGCAATTCGTACGAAATATCGGCATCGCCGCGCTCCAGCAGCGCACGGCGGTTTCCGGCCTGCGGCACCATGCGCCAGATCACGCGCTTGATCTTCGGCATCGGACCGCAAACCCAGTCGTCATTGCGCTCCATGACGACTTCGGTGCCCGCGGTCCACTTCGTCACCTTGTAGGCGCCGGAGCCCGCGGTCTGCTGCTTGGTGTATTCGAGACCCCACGGGTCCTTTTCGGACGCGTTCTTCTTCACCAGTTCGGAATTGACGATGCAGGGCACGATCACGGCGAGATCGGGGATCGTCAGCCGGTCCTTCTTGGCGAAGTCGACGCGCAAGGTGTTGTCGTCGACGACGACGAACTGCTCCGGCTTGGTCAGCGAGCCCGCGCTCATCTGGAAGGTCGGGAAGCCGCCGACGCTGACGGCGCGATCGAGCGACCACTTCGCATCCTTCGCCGTCACCGGCGTGCCGTCGTGGAATTTGGCGTTCTTGCGCAGCTTGAAGGTCGCCGACATGTCGTCGATCTTGAAGTCTTCGGCGAGTTCGCCCTTGAACTTGTCGCGGTCGTAATAGGGGACGCCGCCCGGGCCTTCCTTCATCTCGTGGCTGATCAGGCGGTCGTAGCAATTCCACGACACTTCATAGCCGGGCACGTTGGTGCCGACGCCGTGGATGTCGAGGTTGTTGGGACCGCCTTCCGAGACGATCAACAGCGTCTCCGACCGGGCATCGGCCTTGGCTGCCGACCAGATCGCCGGCGCCGATGTCAGCGCGCTGGTTGCCGCCAGTCCGGACACGGATTTGAGGAAATCGCGACGCTTCATGGGGTGCTCCAACGCCTGAGGGGAAACGGCTTTGGAACTGGAATCGCAAGGTTCGTGCCAAACCTTAAGGAGCCCCTAACACTCCATTAAAGCGTTGATATTTAAGCGCGATATCGAAATTCCGGAACCAGGCAGCTCGATCGGTGTCTCGACCGAGTTGCATACAAAGATGATATTTTGCTCATAAAATAATCAATTCGTCCGGATGGCTCACTTATTGAGCGCACCCGCTAGATCGGCCAGATCAGCTCCTGCAACTCATGGAGGTTGCCGGCTTTGTGCTGCCAGCCCTCGACGGAGATATGTCGGACCGGATCGCTGGCGCGATGCAGCAGCGACAACGCCATCAACCGCCGCCTCATGGTGGCATCGATATCGGCGGCCGAAACTCCAAAACCCTCCATCAGACTTCGAACCCGGCGCGGCTTGCCCGCCGACATGAATACGCTCGGACCGAGCAGGTCGTATTCGCCCCAGCCGGCCATCACGTCGCCGAAGTCGAACAGCCCCGCCAGGCGCCAGCCGGCGCCATCGCGGCCCATCATGAAATTCTCGGGGATGTACTCGCCGGTCAGCATCACCGGCGGGGCGTGCAACGGAATCAGCGTTGGCACCTCGTCCAGCAGGTCATCGAGCCCGTCGAGAAATTTTTGCGGCAGGCCGAGACGGGTGTGCCGCGCGCGGCAGCCCGCGATCTGCGTGGCGATGAACTGGTCCCAGCGCGGCTCGATCCGCGCCAGCTCGCCGACCGGAACGCGCTGCACTTCCGCGATCGTCGCCCCGATCTCGCCGAGCACGCGCTCTTTCTCGGCTTCCGTCAATGTCGGCCATGCTTCGCTGCCGAGGATGCCGGACAACCGCGTCATGACCAGATACGGCCAGCGATCGCGCTCGCCCTCAAACAGCAGTTCGGGGACGGGAATGCCGAGCTGCCCGCGCAGCAGTGTCAGCGAGATCCGCTCGGAGACGAATTTGTCGCGATAGATCGGCGGAAACATCTTCAGGATCACGTCGCGACCGAGACCGATGACGAGGTTGGTGCCGGTGGAGAAAATGTGCGGTGACGCCGTCGGCAGGCCATGGCCGTGCGCGATGTCGAGCGCCACCGGCAGCCATTGCGATGTGTCGGCGCGCCAAGCCTGGTAGGTTTCGAAATCCGGAGGATCGGGCAATGAAGGCATGCGCTGCGGACCGACCTAGCGATCCGGGTTCGCGCGTTCGAACTGGCGCAGCATGCGATTGCCGCGCTCGGCGGCTAAGTCGAGCGCCGCCTGCGCGGTCCGCTTGCCGCTGAAAACCTGCTCCAGCTCTTCGTCGATGATGTCGCGGATCAGGACGAACGAGCCGAGGCGAATTCCCTTCGAATTGTCGGTCGGCGGCTTCAGCGTCATCTGCTCGATCGAGATCGCGGCACCCGCATTGCGGTCGTAGAACCCCTGTGCGCGGCTGAGGTCGAATGCGGCGCGGGTGATCGGCAGGTAACCTGTGTTCTGGTGCCAGGCGGCCTGGACTTCCGGCTTCGACAGATAGGCAAAGAATTTCGCGACGCCGGCATATTCGGCGCGTGGCCGGTCGCGCAGCACCCACAGGGTTGCGCCGCCGATGATGGTATTTTGCGGCGCGCCCTGCACGTCGGGCCAGTACGGCATCATGCCGTAGCCGACTTCGAATTTCGAATTGGCCTTGATGTCGGCGCGCGTCGCCGACGAACCGATGAAGATTCCGCACTCGCCCTTCTGAAAGCGCGGCTCGGCCGATTGCCCGCGGCCGCTATAGTCGAATGTCTTCGTGGTCTGCCATTCGGCAAGCTGCGCGATGTGGCGCACCACCAGCGGGTTGTTGAAGACCAGCTCGGCATCGAGCCCGCTAAAGCCGTTGGCCCGGGTGGCCAGCGGCAGATTGTGGAAGGCCGAAAAATTCTCGACATTGATCCAGGACGGCCAGGAGGTGGTGAGGCCGCAGACCGCACCGGCCGCGCGCAGCCGCTTGGCGGCATCGCCGACCTCGGGCCAGGTCTTCGGCGCCACTTCGGGATCGAGGCCCGCGGCGCGGAACAGATCCTTGTTGTAGTACAGGATCGGCGTCGAGGCATTGAAGGGAAACGACAACATGTTGCCGGCCACGTCGGAATAGTAGCTGGTGACGGCCGGCAGGTAGGCGCCCGGCGAGAACGGCTCCGACTGGTCGCGCATCAGTTCGAACACCGGATAGATCGCGCCCTTGGCCGCCATCATGGTCGCGGTCACGATCTCATTGACCTGGACGATGGCGGGCTGGCTGCGCGAACGGAATGCGAAGATCGAGGCCGTCACTGTCTCGGTGTAGTTGCCCTTGTAGGTCGGGACGATCCGGTATTCGGTCTGCGAGGCGTTGAAATCGGCCGCCAGTTTTTCAAGCTGCTTGCCGAGTTCGCCCGACATCGCGTGCCACCACGCAATGTCGGTGGCGGCGCGGGCGGGCGTGGCGAGCGCCATGGCAGCGAGCGCGACGACCTGCAGCAACCTCAATGCCGGCTTCACTGATGAACCACCCTGCTTCGCCGCTGCCCACGATGAATCGATTGAGCCGCCCTCATAAATCGCCGCGACGGCGGTTACAATGCGACTTTCAATCCATCTTCCATCCCGCGCTCGTTCCGTCGGTGCCTGCCGCGACGCACAATCACCGATTGCAGCCGCTCGAACTGCTCCGGACTAAGGCGAGTCAATCCCTTAATCGCCGCGCCGCTTGATAGCCAAGCTTCGGAAAGTTCTGCTAAAAAGCGTTGAACCTTTTCGTCCCGCCGCAGACACCATCCATAAGGGGATTTGTTGCCAGTGTACTGCCGCGCCGACCTTTCGCGGACCATCAAGCTCGTTGTCGCGCTGTGCCTGACAGCCGTCTCGACGAGCGCTTTTGCGCGCGAATTTCGCGCCGCCGATACCCAGAACGAGGACTATCCGACCGTCCAGGCGCTCGGCTATCTCGGCAGCCTGGTTAACGAGCGCAGCGGCAGCCGTCACCAGATCAAGGTGTTCCATTCGCGCCAGCTCGGCGAGGAAAAGGAAACTCTCGAACAGACCCGCGTCGGCGCGATCGATCTCAACCGGACCAATGTCGCCTTGATCGGGACGATGGTGCCGGCCATGAACGTGCTGGCGATGCCGTTCCTGTTTCGCTCGATCGAGCATCTGCAGAAGGTGCTGGATGGTCCGATCGGCAGCGAGCTGCTGAACAGCTTCGAGCCCTATGGTTTTGTCGGTCTCGCATTCTACGATTCCGGCGCGCGCTCGATCTACAACAGCGTCAAGCCGATCCGCTCGATCGACGACCTCAAGGGATTGCGCATCCGGGTGCAGCAATCCGAACAGATGTCGGCGATGATCCGTAGCCTTGGCGCCGAGCCGGTCGAACTGCCCTACGGGCAGGTGCTGACCGGGCTTTCCACCAGGCTGATCGATGGCGCCGAGAACAACTGGCCTTCTTTCGTCACCACCGACCACTACAAGTTCGCCGGCTTCTATACGCTGACCGAGCACACCATGAGCCCCGAAGTGCTCGTGATGTCGCAAAAGGCGTGGTCGAGCCTGTCGGGCGAAGACCAGAAGATATTCCGCGAAGCGGCGCTGCGGTCGAGCCGCTACATGCGCGAAAAATGGCGCGATCTCGAGGATCGCTCGCGCAAGCAGGCGGAAGATGCCGGCGTCAAGATCATCACCGAGATCGACCGCAAGCCGTTCGAGGCGGCGATGACCGAAGTCTATGCCAGGGCGCAGCGCGACCCCGCGATCGCCTCCCTGATCGAACGTATTCGCAAGGTGGAGTGAATTGGCCGAGACGCCGCAACAGAACGGGATGGTGGAACGGCCGGCGAGCTTGCTCGCGCGCGGCCGATTCCGCATCGTCCAGTTGCTGCGGGCGGTGCCGATCCGCTGGCGCATCCTGTCGATCGCCGGACTGAACTCCGCGGTCGTCGTGGTACTGGCCGCCTTGATCTGGAACGGCGCCGCCGTGCTGGGATCGGCCTGGGAGGATGTCCGCCAGGTGCGCGAATCCGACAAGATCCTGGCGCTGCTGGAGAGCGAGACCAGCCGCCTGCAGAACCTGATCCATCGCTATATCAACCAGCCGAGCCCGGAACTGTTCGCCGAGATCCTGCTGCTGCGCGAAGCCGTGCTGGGCACGCTGACGACGCGCGCCTCGACCGACCCGATGCTTTCAGGATCGGTCGCGCGGCTGGAGCATGTCACCGACCGCTTCCTCAACGGCTTCGGTGAACTGCGCGTGGTGCAGACGACCATCACCAAGACCTACGAACAGCAGGTGCTGGGGCCGGCCAAGGAGATGGCCGGGCTCTATTCCATCATCGAGGGCGCCACCGGCCACCGCGACGCGCTGATCTGGCCGTCGCTCGGTAAATCCCGCGAGGCGTTCACCGCCATGCTGGTCGCCGCCAACTCCTATTATCTCTCGCTCGCCACGGCCTCCGCCGAAGAAGCCCGCCGCAATACCGAGACGATCGAGAAAACCATCCCCGTGATGACCGACCTCGCCGACAACGACCTGCAGCGGATGGCGCTGACGCGGCTGAACGCGCGGACGCTGGCGCTGCGGGAGGGCTTTGCCAAACTGACCGAGCAGCTCGCCAACCGCACCGAGCTATTGCGCAACACCATCGACGCCAGCCAGGCCGATGCGATCGGCGCCATCGACGAACTCTCGGTCAAGATGCGCCAGCGCGAGCAGAAAGCGCAGGAGACCTTCGACCGCACGCTGTCGTCGATTTCGCGCCGGGTGCTGTCGATCGCGGTGATCTTCCTCGGCATCATCCTATCCGCCGGCGTGCTGATCGCGCTGTCGATCCGGCTGCCGCTGCAGCAGATCATGGCGGCGATGCACGCGATCACGTCGGGCAATTACGATCGCAGCGTGCAGGGCACGTCCGCCAAGGACGAGGTCGGCGCGATGGCGCGCGCGGTGGAGGTGTTCCGCGAGAACGCCATCGCCAAGCGCGAGACCGAGGATGAGTTGCGCGCGTCCAAGGAGAAAGCCGAGGGCGCGCTGCTCGAACTCAACACCGCGCAACAGAACCTGATCGACGCCGAACGGCTGGCCGCGCTCGGCGGCCTGGTCGCCGGCGTCGCCCACGAGGTCAACAACCCGATCGGCATCAGCCTGACGGTTGCATCGAGTTTTGCGCGCCGCGCCGAGATCTTCGAGGCCGAGTTGCGCACCGAGCCGCTGCGGCGCTCCAAGCTCGACGAATTCGTCAAGGCCTCGCGCGACGCTGCGGGCCAACTGGTGGCGAACCTGTATCGCGCCGGCGAACTGATCCAGTCGTTCAAGCAGGTCGCGGTCGACCGTTCGCATGCCGAGCGCCGGCAGTTCTCGCTCAGCGAAGCCACCGACCAGATCGTCGCGAGCCTGCGGCCGGTGCTGAAGAAGGCCGCGATCACGCTGTCGGTGGACGTGCCCGAGGGCCTCCTGATCGACGGCTATCCCGGCTCCTACGGCCAGATTTTAACCAATCTTTTCCTCAACGCCGCCAATCATGCCTTCGCCGACGGCCGTTCCGGGGCCATCACGATCACGGCACGGGGCCGCGGGCCTGACGATGTCGAGATCATTTTTGCCGACAACGGGGCCGGAATGACGCCGGATGTGCAGCGCCAGGCGTTCGACCCGTTCTTTACGACGCGCCGCAACGAAGGCGGCACCGGACTGGGCTTGCATATCGTCTATAATCTTGTCACTCAACAGCTCGGCGGGCGGATGATGCTGGAGTCAAGACTGGGACAAGGCACCACATTCCGCATTATCATGCCGAAAATCGCCAAGGGCAGCCCCACGCCCACTGACGCAGCAGCCGACGGAACTCCTCAATGGCCGAACAGGACGATGTCCTCCACCTGATCGACGATACCGGGACCGTTCCGGAGGATTCGTCCGTACGCAAATGGAAGATCGCCGTCATCGACGACGATGCTGCGGTGCATGAAGGCACCCGCTTCGCGCTGAGCGACTACAACCTGCACGGCGCGACGCTGGAAATCCTCTCGGCCTATTCCGCCGCCGAGGGTCGCACGCTGATGCGCGACAACCCCGACATCGCGGCGGTGCTGCTCGACGTCATCATGGAGACCGATGTCGCCGGTCTCGAGCTGGTCGAATACATCCGCAGCGAGCTCAAGAACGAGACCGTCCGCATCATCCTGCGCACCGGCCAGCCCGGCCAGGCGCCGGAGCGCCGCGTCATCGTCCAGTACGACATCAACGACTACAAGGCCAAGACCGAGCTCACGGCCGACAAGCTGTTCACCTCGCTGACGGCGGCACTGCGCAGCTACCAGCAGCTCGAACGCATGGTGCAGACAAGGCGCGGGCTGGAAATCATCATCGACGCCGCCTCGACGCTATACGACTTCAAATCGATGCAGCGCCTCGCCGAGGGCGTGTTGACGCAGCTCGCCTCGCTGCTCAACGTCGATTGTGCAGGAATTCTCGTGTTGCGCGACGACGGCAATGCCGACGCCGATTTCTCGGTGCTGGCGGGCTCCGGCTGCTACAGCCGCTTCATCGGCACTACCGGTTCGAAGGCGCTCGACCCGGATTTGCGGCAGATGGTGGAAGCCGCCTTCCAGCGCCGCAAGAACGAATTCGCCGACCATCGCAGCGTGCTTTATCTGCGCACCGGCAGCGGCCGCGAGGTCGTGGTGCTGCTGCAGGCCGAGCGGCCGCTGTCGGACACCGACCGCTCGCTGGTCGAGATTTTTTCCAGCCGGCTCTCGATCGCGTTCGACAACGTGATCCTGTACCGGCAGTTGCACGAGGCCAATACCCAGCTCGAGGACCGCGTCGCGCAGCGCACCAAGGCGCTGATGCAGGCCAACCGACGGCTCTCGGCGCAGTGGCTGCGGCTGCAGCGCGCCAACGGCTTCAAGAACGAAATTCTCGGCACCGTCGCCCATGACCTGAAGAATCCATTGGGTGTCATCCTCGGCCGCACCGAAATGCTGACCGAGCTGATCGGCGCCGGCTCGCCGAAGGAAAACGTCACCGCGCAGGTCGAGCATATCCGTGACGCCACCAAGCGGCTGACCTCGATGGTCGACCATCTGATTTCGGACGCGATGGCAGATGCCTTCGACATCACGATCCGGCGCGAGCCGGTCGATGTCGCAGCCCTCGTCGCCGAAGTGGTCGATGCCAACCTGCCTTCGGCGGTCAACAAGCAGCAGACGCTCAGCGTCTCCGCGCCGCCGAACTTCGTCACCATGTGCGACGCCGACCGGATCCGCGAGGCGATCGACAACCTCGTCAGCAACGCCATCAAATATTCCCCGATCGGCGGCAAGATCACCGTCGGCGTCACCCACGAAGGTCATGACACCGTCATTCGCATCGCCGATCAGGGCGCGGGACTGTCGCCGGAGGACCTCGGCCGGCTGTTCGGCCGGTTCCAGCGGTTGTCGGCCAAGCCGACCGGCGGTGAAAGCTCGACCGGGCTCGGGCTTTCGATCGTCAAGCGCATCATCGACATGCATGGCGGCCATGTAGCCGCTGACAGCGCCGGGCCCGGACAGGGTTCGACGTTTACGGTTACACTGCCCGCGACAGAGACGACATGACCCAGAGCCAACACATCATCATCGTCGACGACGAGGCGCCGGCCCGCGAAATGGTCGGCGATTACCTCAAGATGCACGGCTTTTCCGTGACGCTGTGCGACGGCGGCAAGAGCCTGCGCGGCGTGATCGAGACCAACGTACCTGATCTCGTGGTGCTCGACCTCAACATGCCCGAGGAAGACGGGCTGTCGATCATCCGCGACCTCAAGAGCCGCATCAACGTGCCCGTCATCATGCTGACGGCGACCGCAAGCCCGATCGACCGCGTCGTCGGCCTCGAACTCGGCGCCGACGACTACATCGCAAAACCCTGCGAACTGCGCGAACTGATGGCGCGGATCCGCTCGGTGCTGCGCCGGAGCGCGCCGGCCAGGGTGGCCGCGCCCGAACCGTCCGCGAAGGCCGAGAAGGAGCAACTGGTGCGATTCGGCACCAAATGGCTCGACCTCGAAGCCCAGGCGCTGCGCGACGACGAAGGCAACGAGCATCCGCTGACGGCCTCCGAATTCGGCCTGTTGAAGGTGTTCGCCGCCAACCCCAAGCGCGTGCTGTCGCGCGAGCGGCTGCTTGAGCTCGCCAATGCGCGCGACGCCGAGGCGTTCGATCGCGCGGTCGACCTGCGGATCATGCGGATCCGCCGCAAGATCGAAATCGACCCGACCAAGCCCGCCGTGATCCGCACCATCCGCGGCGGCGGCTATTTGTTCTCGCCGACCGGCGACAAGGGCTAGCGCTCTCCGCGGCGCGCCCTCGCCTGATCGGCGTATGGCCGGGACAAGCCAGGACAAGCCCGGCCATGACGGAGTGCTTCGTCGGATTTTGTTCCCTCCGGCCAAGATTCCCCCAATCCCGCCTCCCCCATTTTCCGTCCATTGAAATTACTGGCATTTCAGCCCCGAATGTTTCGTCGCAGGCCGGGCGACGAAACAATTCTCCCGCTCACGAAACCATTTTCTCCTTTTCGCGCAGACATCCCGAAACGCGCCTTAACTATCAATCTCCCAACGAAGCGACGCCTAACGGCGAACTGGGAGTCTGTCATGTCGAACGTCATCGCCATCAACGCCGCAGCCCGCAACAACATTGCCGCTGCCCGCGCGACATCCGATGAGATGCTGCTGCAGAGTATTGCCGAAGGCGGCCGTACGGCGATGCATGTGCTCTACTCCCGTCATAATGTCCGGGTTTACCGTTTCGTGCTGCGGATGGTGCGTGACACCACGCTGGCCGAAGACCTGGTCAGCCAGGTATTCCTCGACGTCTGGCGCACCGCCAGCCAGTTCGAAGGCCGCTCGCAGGTTTCGACGTGGCTGCTGTCGATCGCCCGTTTCAAGGCGCTGACCGCGCTGCGCCAGCGCAAGCACGAGGATATCGACCAGGACGACGTGCTCGAAATCGCCGACGATGCCGATACGCCGGAAGCCTCGCTGGACCGCAGCAACACCAGCGCGATCCTGCGCGCCTGCGTCGCCAAGCTGTCGCCGGCGCACCGCGAGATCATCAACCTCGTCTACTATCACGAGAAGTCGGTCGAAGAGGCCGGCTGGATCATCGGCATCCCGCAGTCGACGGTGAAGACCCGGATGTTCTACGCCCGCAAACAATTGGCCGACTTGCTTAAGGGCTGCGGCGTGAACAGCCTCGCTGCATAAACATAAGTAATTTCAATTACTTAGACTGAACGCAGGGGCCAAAAGCCCCTGCGTTTTCGTCGGCCAGAAATTAATGCCGACGAAACAAATGAAACAATCGACAACATCAGGCGGAAAAACTCGGCCCCTATAACTCTTATCAACAACGCAACACCGAAGCGGAACATGCCTCCGCAGATCCCGTTTCTACTCTGACGCTTTTCTGACCTCCCAAGTTACCTCCAACGACCCGGCCGGGATGCCCCCCAGCCGGGTCGCTCTGCGTTTGGGGTGTGCTCCCCCTGAGGCGAGCCCGCAGAAATCTCACAGAGACGTGACGCCGCTCGCCTGCAGACGGCGTAACGCACCCGCGCACCGCCACGAAGATCATCCTACGGCCGGCATGGACACTCCTGTCACCGGGCTCCGTGATGGACGCTTCCGATGCTCAACCTTGTTCTTGCGCTGCTCGCGGGTGTCGTCACCGTCGCAGCCCCGTGCACGCTGCCGATGCTGCCAATTCTCCTCGGGGCATCGGTCGGTCAGACCGGCAAGGTACGACCGGCGATGATCGCGCTCGGCTTCGTGATGTCATTCTCGATGGTGGCGTTGCTGCTGGGCGCGATCACGCGCGCCATCGATTTCGATCCGAATGATCTACGGACCGGCGCAGCGATCCTGCTGGCAGGCTTCGGGCTGCTGATGATCTGGCCTGCGCCATTCGAGTGGCTGTCGCTGCGAATTGGCGGCTTCAGTGGCAACGAGACCTCCTCCCGCCAGGGCCTGGTCGGCGGCTTCGTGCTCGGCACCACGCTCGGCCTGGTCTGGACGCCCTGCGCCGGACCCGTTCTCGGCTCGATCCTGACCGTGGTCGCGACGTCCAAGGATACCGCCTGGGCAAGTCTGCAGCTCGTCGTCTACGCGATCGGCGCGGCGCTGCCGATGCTGGCGATTGCCTATGGCGGCCAGGCCGTCACCAGCCGGGTCCGCAGCCTCGCGCGGATCGCGCCGCGATTGCAGCAGGGCTTTGGCGTCGTCGTGATCGCCTTCGCAGCCCTCTCCTACTTCCAGTACGACACGCTGATCGTGTCGTGGCTGACCGGATTTTACCCCAATGGCCAGATCGGCCTCTGATCCCCCACGCAATCCCAACTTACCCAATGGAGTCTGTCATGAAATTACGATTGATCGTCGCATCCGCCGCGGTTGCGGCGCTGGGTTTGACCGGCGCGGTCCTGCACGCTGCCAATGCAGAAACGACGCATTCGAAAGATGTGCCGTTGCAGGTCGCCGCTACGCAGCCTACCGCGCCGGATTTCGTCGGCCTCGGCAACTGGTTCAATTCGGCACCGCTCAAGCTCGCCGACCTGCGCGGCAAGGTGGTGCTGGTGAACTTCTGGACTCATGGCTGCGTCAACTGCGTCAACACGCTGCCGCACGTCACCGAGCTTTATGCCAAGTACAGGGATCGCGGCTTTGTCGTGGTCGGCATCCACACCCCGGAATTCCCGTTCGAGCGTTCCGCCGCCAATGTCCAGGCCGCGCTGAAGCGGCACGGCATTACCTACCCGGTGGCGCAGGACAACGACTCGCAAACCTGGAACGCCTGGCACAATCAGTATTGGCCGGCGCAATATATCATCGACCAGAACGGCAAGGTCGTGTTCCAGCATGCCGGCGAAGGCCAGTATGAAGAGATCGACCGCACCGTCGGGCGGTTGTTGAACGCAGCGAGCTGATCGGGCCACTTCGGCCTGTCGCGTTACTGCCACACGCTTTTGCCGCTTGACGGGCCCACGCCGGCCGTGATGTTTGCCGCTGACAATGCAGGCTGAGGCAAACCCGGATGAAGTTCGGCTGCGCAAGGGATCCTCGCTCAGCGAAAGGCTGGTCTGGGCGGGCTCCGGCAGCGCGGTGCTGCTGCTCGTCGTTCCAGGCCTTGTGACCTGGGCTTCGGGCGGGCCGCCGCTCCCCGCTACGTTCTGGGCAGTGCCGCTTGGGCTATTCCTGATCGGCGTTGCCGCACTCGAGAGCAATGTGGTCTGGATCGTTACATCAGACGGCATCGCGATCGGCGAGCAACGCCCGATGGGACAGGTCCGGAAGCGACTGATCGGCATTCACGACATCGCCGATGTCAGCGTCTGCAAGAACAGATTCAGCTATCCCAGAAGTTTCAGCCTGCGATGCATGCTTGCATCCGGAGACGTTGTGGTCTCGCCGCCGCTGCCCGACATCACGCGCGTCAACGAAACCGCCGCGACGGTTGCGCGGTTGCTTGACCTTCCTGATACCGCATTCGTCGATAATCCGTTCGACGCCGCCAACACCGAGATCGTTCTTCGCTCGCCGGTCAGTCTCGATGCCGGTTGGCTCATTCGACTGGCCGTGCCGCTTCTGGCCACCCTTTGCAGCATCCCGTTTCTCGTCGCGTTCGGGATCGGCGAGCAGGAGCTGGCGCTCGGGTTGCTTTTGCCGCTCGGCCTGATCGTTGCCATTTCGCTCTATCGCTACACGCAACGGCTTACCGGCACGCGCTGGATCGTCCGGCATGGCGATATGCGCATCGAACGGATTTCGTGGAGTGGTCGGCTATTTGCCGAAACGATCAGGTCAGGCGACGTCGCCGGCATCGATGTCGACAAGTCCAATACCAGGGGCCAGACCTTTACCGTCAACATCCGGCTGCACACGGGCCAGACCTTCCATAGCCCCACCAGGCATGATGAAAACGGGGCACACGCCGTGCGCGCAGAGATTATTCGGCGTCTTGATAGCCCTCCGGATCAGGGAACACCGGCCGGATAGCGTGCCTCCGCTGCAAACGGCGCGGTACTGTTGTCGCATCAGGCGTGGTAAGCTCCGCGCCAGGGCGACGACAGGTGGTGCGCGATGTTCGAAAGCTGGGATGCGGTCGTATTGGCCCGGGCGCAGTTTGCGTTCACGATGTCGTTCCACATCATCTTTCCCGCGTTCTCGATCGGACTCGCCAGCTATCTCGCGGTGCTCGAAGCGCTGTGGCTTGCGACCGGACGCGAGGTCTTCATCAACCTGTTCAATTACTGGCTGAAGATCTTTGCCGTCGCCTTCGGCATGGGCGTGGTGTCGGGCATCGTGATGTCCTACCAGTTCGGCACCAACTGGTCGGCCTTCGCGGACAAGACCGGCCCGGTGATCGGCCCGATGATGGCCTATGAGGTGCTGACCGCGTTCTTCCTCGAAGCCGGTTTTCTCGGCGTCATGCTGTTCGGGCTGGAACGGGTCGGGCATCGGCTGCATTTCCTGGCAACCCTGATGGTCGCGATCGGCACCCTGATTTCGGCGTTCTGGATTCTCTCCGCCAATTCCTGGATGCAGACGCCGACCGGCTACGCCGTCAATGCCGACGGCCAGTTCGTCGCCGCCGACTGGCTCAAGGTGATTTTCAATCCGTCGTTCCCGTACCGGCTCGTGCACATGGTGCTGGCGGCATATCTGACCACGGCGCTCGTGGTCGGCGCAGTCGGCGCATGGCATCTGCTGCGCGACCAGCACCTCGCCGGCCCCCGCGTGATGTTCTCGATGGCGATGTGGATGGCGACGTTGGTGGCGCCGATCCAGATTCTCGCCGGCGACCAGCACGGCCTCAATACGCTCGAGCACCAGCCCGCGAAGATCATGGCGATGGAAGGTCACTTCCAGAGCCACAAGGACGGCGCGCCGCTGGTGCTGTTCGGCTGGCCCGACATGACAGATGCCAAGGTCAAATACGCCATCGAGGTGCCGAAGCTGGGTTCGTTGATCCTGAAGCATTCGTGGGACGCTCCGCTGGCCGGTCTCGACACCGTGCCGCGCGAAAACTGGCCGCCGGTGCCGATCATGTTCTGGTCGTTCCGCATCATGGCAGGCCTCGGATTCCTGATCATGGGACTCGGCCTGCTCAGCCTGCTGATGCGCCTGCGCGGCAAGCTCTACGAAACCCGGCTGCTGCATCTGTTCGCATTGGCGATGGGCCCGGCGGGCTTCATCGCCGTGCTGGCCGGATGGATCACTACCGAAACCGGACGGCAGCCGTTTACGGTCTACGGCCTGCTGCGCACCGTGGAATCGGCCTCGCCGCTGGCGGCGCCCGCGGTCGGCTCTTCGCTGATCGCCTTTATCATCGTCTACTTCGCGATGTTCACCGCCGGCGTGATCTACATCCTGCGCCTGATGGCACAAGCGCCGCACCACGGCGAACAGGGACCGAGCAGCGAACTGCCGGCCCGCGCCGCAGGGCTCACCCCGGCTGCTGGCGTTGTCGCCGAAGGAGGCGCGCGATGATCCCCATCGACCTTCCCACCATCTGGGCCTTCATCATCGCCTTTGCCGTGTTCGTCTATGTCGTGATGGACGGCTTCGATCTCGGCCTCGGCATCCTGTTTCCGCTGTTCCCGCAAAAGGCCGACCGCGACATCATCATGACCAGCGTCGCGCCGGTGTGGGACGGCAACGAAACCTGGCTGGTGCTCGGCGGCGGCGGCATGATGGCGGCGTTTCCGCTGGCCTATGCGGTGCTGATGCCGGCGCTCTACACGCCCATGATCGCGATGTTGGTCGGTCTCATTTTCCGCGGCGTCGCCTTCGAATTCCGCTGGCGCACCACGCCGAGCGAGCGCAACCGCTGGGACACCGCATTTGCCGGCGGCTCGCTGCTGGCGACCTTGGCGCAGGGCATCGCGCTCGGCGCCATCCTGCAGGGCGTGCATGTCGACGGCCGGCACTATGCCGGCGGCTGGTGGGACTGGCTGACGCCGTTCAGCATTTTGACGGGCGTGGCGCTCGTGATCGGCTATGCGCTGCTCGGCGCAACGTGGCTGGTGATGAAAACCGAAGGCACGTTGCGCGATCGCGCCTATCATTTGAGCTGGCTGCTGCTGATTGCGATGCTCGCCGCGATCGGCGCTGTGAGCATCGCGACCCCGTTCCTGCACGTGCAGTACACCCAGCGCTGGTTTGCCTGGCCGAACATTATCCTCACCGCCCCGGTGCCGATTGCGGTGGCCGGCGTCACCGTGTTGCTGCTGCGCAGCCTTGCCAACAAGTACGACTACCAGCCGTTCTTCCTGACCCTGGCGCTGTTTGCGCTGTCTTATGCCGGGCTCGGCATCAGCATGTACCCCTACATCGTGCCGCAGAGCATCACGATCTGGCAGGCGGCCTCGCCGGAGAACAGCCAGCTCTTCATGCTGTTCGGGGTCGCGGTGCTGGTGCCGCTGATCCTGGGCTATACCGGCTGGGCCTACTGGGTGTTTCGCGGCAAGGTGAAGCCGGAAAGCGGCTACCATTGACCGAGATCAAGCCAAGGCCGCGGCCGCTGGGGCAGCGTTTGCTGTGGTTTGCGGCCCTCTGGCTCGGCGGCGTGGGCACCGTCGCCCTGATCTCGTTCGGCCTGCGGTTGTGGATCGCGCCAAAATGAACGGATTTTGACACCCCCATGAAATAAGGCAGGACAAAAATATAAGGTATTTCAGCGACCTATCCGCCACATTCGCCCTAAACTTGCCATCAAGCTGGCCCTGAGATTTGATGGTTCCGCTGATTTGGCATCCCCACGCCAAACCGCCACGAAGGAGAACTCCGCGATGACGAGGTTTCGGCACCTGATCTGGATGTTGATTGCAACAGCCGGTCTGATTCTTTCGACCACGCAGAGCCAGGCGCAATTGCGCTCGCCCGACGTCGGCGACCAGCCCGGTCTGCTCGCGGACGACTCGATCGAGCTCGATCCGGAGTTCAAGAAAACCGCGGTGCTCTATCGCACCAACGAACCTGCCGGCACCATCATCATCCAGACCGCCGAACGGCATCTCTATCTGATCCAGGGCAATGGCCGCGCGCTGCGCTACGGCATCGGCGTCGGCCGCGACGGATTCCAGTGGCAGGGGCTGGTGAACATCACGCAGAAGAAGGAATGGCCGGACTGGACGCCGCCGCCGGAGATGATCCAGCGCCAGCCTTATCTGCCGCGCTTCATGGCCGGCGGACCGGGCAACCCGCTTGGCGCCCGCGCGATGTATCTCGGCACCACGGTCTACCGCATTCACGGCACCAATCGGCCCGACACCATCGGCACCGCCGTCTCCTCCGGCTGCTTCCGCCTGGTCAACCACGACGTCGCCGATCTCTACGAACGCGTTCCGGTCGGCACCAAGGTCATTATCCGGCAAAAGCCGGAGCTGTAACGGCAGCACCTATCCTGTCGTGGCCGGGATTTTCATCCTTCTCCCGGCCACGCGATTCCTTTCGCCGATCCATTTCCCTGAAATTGGTGAGTTAAAAAATGCTACGTACATTTCGAGGCGGCCTCCTGATTGGTCTGGCGGTCGCAGCCGCGATCCTGGCCGGCGCCATCACCTACGAACGTTATGACACCAAGACCCTGAAGCGGACGATCCGGCGCGGCGAAGTGCTGTGCGGCGTCAACAAGGGCCTGCCCGGATTCTCGGCTCCCGACGACAAGGGCGAATGGGCCGGCTTCGACGTCGATTTCTGCCGCGCGGTTGCGTCCGCGATCTTCGACGATCCGAAGAAAGCGAAGTTCGTGCCGCTCGACGCCAGCGAGCGCTTCAAGGAATTGCAGAACCGCACCGTCGACATTCTCTCGCGCAATTCGACCTGGAGCATGTCGCGCGAGACCAACTACGATCTCTATTTCCCGGCGGTCGCCTATTATGACGGCCAGGGCTTCATGCTGCCGACCTCGCGCAAGATCGATTCGGCACTGGACCTGAACGGCAGCAAGGTCTGCGTCCAGGACGGCACCACCACGGCGCTCAACCTCGCCGACTACTTCAAAACCAACAACATGAAATACACGGAGATGAAGTTTCCGAAGCTGGAGGAGGTCGTGAAGGCCTACGAATCCGGCAAGTGTGACACCTTCACCGCCGACGTTTCCCAGCTCTATGCGCTGCGGCTGAACCTGACCCAGCCGGCCGACCACGCCATCCTGCCCGACGTCATCTCCAAGGAGCCGCTGGCTCCCGTGGTGCGCCAGCGCGACGACGACTGGATGATGATGGTGAAGTGGACGCTGTATGCGATGATCAACGCCGAAGAGCTCGGCGTCACCTCGAAGAACATCGACGAGGCGCTGAAGTCGAAGAAGCCGGACGTGATGCGGCTGGTCGGCACCGAGGGCACCTACGGCGAAGATCTCGGCCTGCCCAAGGACTGGGCGGTCCGCATCATCCGCCACGTCGGCAATTACGGCGAAGTCTACGAGCGTAACGTCGGCTCAGGCTCGCGCCTGAAGATCCCGCGCGGCCTGAACTCGCTGTGGAGCGCCGGCGGCATCCAGTACGCCCCGCCGATCAGGTAAGATTTTCGGATATCGAAGCAAATAAAAATGCCCGGCCTAGCGCCGGGCATTTTCGTTTGTTCGTCATCACCCGCGAAAGCGGGTGATCCAGTACGCCGCGGCTTCACGATTCAATCGCTGGCGCCTCTGGAATACTGGGTCGCCCGGTCAAGCCGGGCGGTGACAGTGGTGTTTGACGCGCTCCTCAATAGCTCTTCATCTGCGCCAGTTGGTCGGCGTGGTAGTTGGCATCGCCGAACAATTCCTGGCAGACCCGCGCGCGCTTCATGAAGAAGCCGATGTCGAACTGGTCGGTCATGCCCATGCCGCCGTGCATCTGGACGCCTTCCTGCACGGCCCGCGTAGCCGTGGTGCCGGCGCGGGCCTTGGCGACGGCGACTGCACTGCCGGCGTGATCGAAATCGCCGTCGAGCGTCTGCAGCGCCTTCAGCACCGCCGCACGCGTAATCTCGATGTCGATGTAGAGCTCGGCGGCGCGATGCTGCAGCGCCTGGAACTCGCCGATCAGTTTGCCGAACTGCTTGCGCTCCTTCAGATAGGTCACGGTGCGGCCGAACACTTCTTCGCTCAGGCCCACCATTTCCGACGCTACCGCGCCGCGGCCGATGTTGAGCACGCCTTCCAGCAGCGCCCCACCCTGATCGACCTCGCCGAGCACCTGATCGGCATTGACCTCGACATTGGCGAACTCAATTCGCGCGGCGTTGTGCGAGTCCACCATCGCGGTGCGCTCGATCGCGATGCCCTTGGCCTTGGGATCGACCAGGAACAGCGTCAGCCCGTTGCGTTCGCCAGCCGCGCCGCCGGTGCGGGCCGCCACGATCAGGAGATCGGCGGTGTGGCCGTCGACCACGAACGCCTTGGCGCCGTTCAGCTTGAAGCCGTTGCCGGAACGCACCGCCTGCAATCTGGTTTGCAGCGGGCGATGCTTGGCGCCCTCGTCGATTGCGAGCGCGGCCAGCAGCGAGCCGTCGGAAATCTTCGGCAGATGCTGCGCCTTCTGCGCCTCGCTGCCACCGCGCGACAGCGCGGACGCGGCGAGCACTGCGGTCGACAAAAACGGCGAAGGCATCAGGGTGCGGCCGATTTCTTCCATCACCACGCCGGCCTCGACGCAGCCGAGCCCGCTGCCGCCGAAATTCTCCGGCACCAGCAGGCCGGCAAAGCCCATCTCGGCGAACGACTTCCAGAGCTCGCGGGAAAAGCCGGTCGCATCCTTGTCGTCGCGCAGCTTGCGCAGATGCGCGACCGGCGCCTTGTCGCTGATAAGGCCCCGCGCGCTATCGCGCAGCATGGATTGTTCTTCGGTGAGGACGAGTGCCATTGAGAGGATTCCGGTTCAGAAGAGAAATGAGATGCTTTGTCGTCCCTGCGAACGCAGGGACCCATACGCCGCGGCCTGACGATTGGGAGATGGAGTTAGCGTCACGGCAAATTCTTGACAGTGGTGGTTATGGGTCCCTGCGTTCGCAGGGACGACGATGGAGCGGACGGTGGGCTACGCGCCCGGCAGATCGAGGATGCGCTTGGCGACGATGCCGAGCATCACCTCCGAGGTGCCGCCCTCGATCGAGTTGGCCTTGGTACGCAGCCAGGCGCGCGGGCGGGCGCCGCCTTTGGAGCGTTCGCTTTCCCATTCGAGCGCATCGGCGCCGCCGGCCGACATCAGTATCTCGTAGCGGCGCTTGTTGAGCTCGGTGCCGTAATATTTCATCGCCGAGGAAAACGCCGGATGCGACTGGCCGGCCTTGGCGAGATCGACGGCGCGCTCGGCCGCCGCCGACAGCGCCGCCTCGTCGATCTCGAAGGTCGAGATCTGGCTGCGCAGCATCTGGTCATCGAGGCGGCCCTGCTCGTCGGTGCCGACGCTGTCGGCCGCGACCTGGCCGAGCGGACGGCCGACGCCGCGCTCGCCCATGCCCGAGATCATCGCGCGCTCGTGCTGCAGCAGGTATTTCGCGACGTCCCAGCCCCGGTTGACGGTGCCGACCACATGCGACTTCGGCACCCGCACGCCGTCGAAGAAGGTTTCGCAGAACGGCGAGTAGCCGGAGATCAACAGGATCGGCTTGGTCGTCACGCCCTTCGAAGTCATGTCGAACAGGATGAAGCTGATGCCGTCGTGCTTCTTGGCATTGGCGTCGGTACGCACCAGGCAGAAAATCCAGTCGGCGTAGTTGGCATAGGACGTCCAGATCTTCTGGCCGGTGATGACGAAATCGTCGCCGTCGCTGACCGCGCGGGTCTGCAGCGAAGCCAGGTCCGATCCGGCGTTCGGTTCGGAATAACCCTGGCACCAGCGAATGAGGCCGGCGGTGATCTTCGGCAGATGCTCTTTCTTCTGCTCGTCAGTGCCGTAGTGCAGCAGCGCCGGCCCGAGCATGGAAATGCCGAACGAGGTCAGCGGCTGACGCGCACCGATCGCGGCCATCTCCTGGCGCAGGATCTTGGTGTGTTCGCCGTCGAGGCCGCCGCCGCCATATTCCTTCGGCCAATGCGGGCAGGTCCAGCCCTTGTCGCGCATCCGCTCGAACCAGACCTTCTGCGCTTCCGACGAGAACTTGGCGTTGCGGCCACCCCAGAAGGTATCGCTGTCCGAGGTCATCGGCTTGCGCATTTCCGGCGGGCAGTTGGCCTCCAGCCAGGCGCGGGTCTCAAGGCGAAATTTTTCCAGATCGGACATCAGGGCGTTTCCATGTGGGAATGTTGGATCGACCTTAGCCATCGCATTGCGGAATTCAATACGCATCTCGCGCTGCGCCATGCTCCGGTGGCGGTGGTCAGCATGACGGATCGGGTGTATCGCAGGGCCTGCAACGATTGAAAAACAAGAGGAAACGGACATGCGGCTGAAGTTGCTTTCGCCTGGCGAAATGAACGCCGAGCAAAAAGAAACCTACGACGAATCGATCGCCGGCAAGCGCGGCGCCGCGCCGGCGCCGATGATGGCCTGGCTCAACAGCCCGCAAATGGCCAGGCATGCCACCCGGCTGGGCGAGCAGCTCCGCTTCAACACCATGTTTCCGGCCAAGCTTTCCGAGATCGCGATCCTCGTTACCGCGCGACACTGGACCTCGCATTACGAATGGTTCGCGCACAAGCGGCTGGCGCTGAAGGGCGGCATGGACCCCAGAATCATCGACGACATCAGAGACCGTCGCACGCCGAAATTTGATGATCCCAAGGGCCGGCTGATTTACGAGGTCGCCAAGTCGCTGCACGAAGGCCACGGCGTCTCGGATTCACTGTATGCCGAAGCGGTGCAGGTGCTCAGCGAGCGGGGCGTCGTCGAGGTGATCGGCCTGTGCGGTTATTACACGATGGTGTCGATGACGCTGAACACCTTCGAGTTCGGGCTGCCGGAGGGCGAAATTTCCGACCTTGCGTGAGGGAGGCGCGCTGCATAGATCGCGCAGAGGCGCGATCTATGCCCGGAAGCGAGATAGAGAGACAGCATGCCCGAAAATCCACCCGTCATTGCCGGTACGCGGATCGGGCATGTCCATCTCAAGGTCGCCGATCTCGACCGCGCGCTGGGGTTCTACTGCGGCGTGCTCGGCTTCGAGGTGATGCAGAAGCTAGGCGATAGCGCCGCGTTCATTTCGGCCGGCGGCTATCACCACCACATCGGCCTCAACACCTGGGAGAGCAAAGGCGGCCATCCACCGCCGCCGGGCACCACCGGGCTGTTCCACACCGCGATCCTCTATCCGACGCGTGCCTCGCTCGCCGATGCGCTGCGTCGGGTCATCAGCGCCGGCATCCAGCTTGACGGCGCCAGCGACCACGGCGTCAGCGAGGCGCTGTACCTGCGCGATCCCGACGAGAACGGCGTCGAGCTCTATCGCGACCGCCCCGAGGCGGAGTGGCCGCGTACGGCCGATGGCAAGCTCTCGATGTTCACGAAGCGGCTGGATCTCGACGATTTACTGCGGGCAAGGGAAGGCTAATTCCTCATGGTGAGGGGGCGCGCAAGCGCCGTCTCGAACCATTTGGCCCGCGGCTCATCCTTCGAGACGCGGCCTTCCGGCCGCTCCTCAGGATGAGGTCTTTGTGCCGCGCCCCCTGATCATGATCAGCACCGCGGCGGTCAATTCGACACCGATACAGCCGTAAAACGGCAACGCGTAACTCCCGGACATATCGCGTAACACTCCGACCACGCCCGGCCCGAACGCGTAGGTGATCTGGTTGATCGCCGTGATCAGGCTGACCAGCACGCCGAACGAGCGCGGGTCGAATTCGCGCTGCACGATCAGCGACGGCAGCGTGATCAGGTTGCCGACCGAAAATCCGAACACCGCACAAGCGGCGATGACGGCGACATGGTTGTGCACGTTGATCAGGACCAGCAGCGCGCAAGCCTGGCTGACAAACGACAGCGATGACGCCAGCCGCTGATTGAGACGATCGATCACGAACGAAAACAGCAAACGGCCGACCACCGCCATCGCCGTCAGCACGGCGACCGCCAGCGCTGCCTTTTCGCGCCCGACACCTGAGTCCAGAAACGAGATCAGGTGGACGATGAAGCCGACCTGCGCGAACAGTACCAGCGCAAATGCACTCGATACCGACAGGAAGGCGATATCGCGAAGCGCCCGCGCGCGGATCTGCGTCGGCGACGGCGCGTCGGCCGCCGCTGCCGTACCGGCGTAGGCTTGTACGGGCGGCTGTCCGACGAAAATCAGGATGACGGGCACCATCAGCACGATCATGATGACGGCGGATGCGATCATCGCGCCGGAGAAACCGAAATAGCCGATCGCAGCCACCAGCAGCGGGACTCCGACGATGCCGCCGAAGCTGGCGCCATTCAGCGCCAGGCTGATCGCCATGCCTCGCTTCTTGTCGAACCAGAGGCCGAGCGTATTGTTGATGATGCTGAGGCTGGTGCCGGCCCAGCCGAACGCCAGCACCGCATTGGCCAGATAGAGCTGCCACGGCTGCGTCACCTCGCCGATCGAGATCGCGGCGGCGGCCATCGCGAAGATACCCGCGATAAGGCATTTGCGCGGGCCGAACGCCTTGATCGCCTCGGCGACAAAGGCGACCAGCGCCGCACCGAACAGATAGAAGAACGTCGTGCCCGACGAGATCAACGAGGCCGGCCAGCCGCGCAGCCGCTGCAGTTCCGCGACATAGACGCTCTGGCCGTAGAATCCCAGCCCCCAGCCGAACGTCGCCAGCAGGAAGCAGACGACAACGATGCGCCAGCCTTCGTAGCGGAAGGAGCTTTCGTCCATGGTGGTATAACTGGAGGCGTCCAATGATCGTTCCTCTCCGGTAGTCATCTCACGCGAAGACGTTCCTCGCGCGCCTACCGGAGCAAGTCGATAGCGTCAGGCAAACCCGCAAGGGTCACCAATTCGATGCAGGTCGAACTGTCAGCAGATGGCAGCTAGGCACCCCTAAGATTCGACGTTGGGCTTCGCCGTGTCGTAGAAGAACCGCTCGCGAAAGATCCGGTCGCCGCGCCATTCCTGCAGCGCGACTTCGTCGAACCTGCCGGTCTTGCCGGAGAGGTATTCGAACTCGAACACCCAGTGGATCGCGACATTGTCGCCTTCGACCATCGACGCCACACAGGTCGAGATCACGCTCTTGGCGCGCGCCAGCGCCGCGCGCTCATGCGCCACCAGCAGGTCGCGGCCGACTCTTGGCGGCGCAGCGTTTTCCTGCATGCTGGCGTCTTCGGTGTAATAGCGCTCGATCGCGCCGGCATGGTCGCCGGCAACAACGGCCGCAATGAATTCATCGAGACGGGCGCGCGCCGGCATGCAACCTCCGGAGAATGAATGCGTGGACTAATCGAACGCCGGCTCGGGAATGTCCTCGACCGCCTGCGCTTGCGCCCGCCGCCTGGCGAACGCCGCAAAGCCGAGGATGCCAAGCCCGAGCAGCACCGGCGGGAACACCACCATGTTGACCGCCGACCAGCCGTAGTGAGCCAGCAACTGACCGGACGAGAACGACCCGACCGCCATCATGCCGAACACCAGGAAATCGTTGAAGGCCTGCACCTTGTTGCGCTCCTGCGGCCGGTGCGTCTCCAGCACCAGCGCCGAGGCGCCGACGAAAGCCAGATTCCAGCCGATACCGAGCACGAACAGCGTCGCCCAGAAATGCATTGCGGTTAGCCCGGACAGACCAATCGCCGCACCCGTGGCCTCCAGGATCAAACCGAGCGCCACGATCCGGGGCGCACCGAATCGGGCGATCAGCGAGCCCGTGAAAAAGCTCGGCCCGTACATCGCCACGATGTGCCACTGAATGCCGAAATTGGAATCGCTGACGGTGAGGCCGCACATCTGCATGGCCAGCGGCGCCGAGGTCATCACCAGGTTCATCATCGGATAGGCGATCACCCCGCACATCGCGGCTGCGATGAAGCGCGGCTGCCGCGCGATCTCGAACAGCGGCCGGCCGCCGTGCATATCGGCTGCCGCGGGCTTCGGCGCATCGACGCCTGAAAGCACCGCCATCGCCACCAGGGCTACCAGCGCCTGCACCACGAAGCTGAAGGCGAACAGGTAAGGCGGCCAGATGTCCATGGTCCATTGCACGAGCTGCGGACCGAGCACGCCGGCGAACACGCCGCCAGCCATCACCCACGACACCGCCTTTGGCCGGAACGCAACGCTGGCGCCGTCAGCCGCGGCGAAGCGGTAGGATTGCGACACCGCGCCATAGAGCCCGCCGAGGAAGGTCGCGCCGCAGAACAGCCAGAACGAGGCGTGCAGGATCGCAAACGCGCCGAGCGCGCCGGTCAGCACGCCGCAGAAAGTACCGATGATGAAGGCTGTGCGGCGGCCATAGGCGCGCGAGATCGCACCGGTCGGCAGCGTGCCGGCAGCAAGGCCGAGCACGTACATCGACAGCGGCACGGTGGCGAGCGAAACCGACGGCGCCAGGGTGGCGCCGACGATCGAGCCGGTCGCGAAAATCACCGCCGAATTGGCGCCGGTCAGCGCCTGCGCTGCGGCCAGCCGCAGCACATTGGCGCGCGCCCGCGCGTCATCGGCAACTTCCTGCATGGCGGTGGTATCCAGCATCGGCTTTCCTGCACGGCAGGCTCCCGGCCAGGGAAACCTTGAATCATTTCAGTCACTATGAAGATGTGCGCCCGCACGATCAACCGACGCAAACGGGCGCGCCCTATGCACCGGCGTCACCGTTTGGTGATTTCAGGCGATCGCGCGAATGCCAGGATCATGTTGTTCGCAGGCATCGGCACGGTTTCGACCAAAGCGAGGCCGACACTTTCTGCCAATGCACCGAGTTCTCCGAGATCGCGCACGCCCCATTCGGCATCGCGCTCGCGCAGGCTGGTGTCGAACACGGCATTGGAGAGCGCGGCATGCTTGCCGTCGCGCTTGAACGGCCCGTAGAGATAAAGCCGCCCATCCGGCCGCAGGTAGCGCGCGGCGCCCGCAAACAGCCCCTCGGCGACGCGCCACGGCGCGATGTGGATCACGTTGGCGCAGAATACGGCGAGCAACTTGCCGGGCCCGCTGCCGTCCTGCATCGCAGGATTCCAGGCCGGATCGGACAGGTCGATCGACATCGGCGGACGGATGTTGGGCAGGCCGGCCTGCGCGCGCCACGCTGCGATGCTGGCAAGGTGGTTTTCA
>Ga0209023_10001005_pt1 | contig 39637 bp, 39 predicted proteins | sample LakOneMetagenome_FD_187468 | JGI IMG/M metagenome (GOLD analysis project Ga0209023, IMG submission 187468) | Freshwater and sediment microbial communities from Lake Erie, Canada (SPAdes) (version 2) | ecosystem: Environmental > Aquatic > Freshwater > Lentic | place: Lake Erie, Canada...
TTGCTGTCGCGATAGCCCCGTGGTCTTGCATGTGCAGCGTGTCCCGCAAACACGCGATCCCCGAAAGCTTTGCTCCGGCGACACGTAGCCCGGCGTTTGCTGCCTGTTTAATTATCTCCGTGGCTGCAACGGTTTTTCCGGAATTCATACAAGTCCCGGCGATAACGACGATCGGAGCAGAAATATTCAGATGGGCCGATGGTTTGATCGCGTGATCGGCAATATTTAATACGTTCAGGCTACTGCCGCAGGCAATTCCGACAACCTCAACCTCGATCGCATCCGAAAACGAAGAGTGATGCCCCTTACAAAGCCCGATGACACCGCCCATATTCAACAAATGCAGGCGATCACCCGCCGCAACACTGTCCGGCACGTCACCGACAAACCCTTTCAAAGCCCGTCGTTTCCCAAGTACACCAAGGATCAAGTCACCTGTATTGATCTTCGCTAAACGCCCGCTCGGCAACTCCAGATTGCCGTACGTCACACTCTCAGATAACGCCCGGACGGCGATCACGTCACCTACCTTTGGCTCCGGACAACTCTCAATAACGGAAATATGCCGATCGAGTGCAAGCCCCGAAACCGACGATCCAATCTTTTCTATTTCTACGTATTTCATCTAAACCTCAACCGAACATCCCGCTTAGCTTCACCAAGGCGGCATTTTGATTCTCAGCATTCTTCACCGCTATAAAGATCGTGTCGTCCCCCGCGATAGTTCCGACTATTTCTGCAAATCTCTCGCCATCGATCCTCACCGTGATCGCAGATGCGAGGCCGGATGCGCATTTCCCGACGATCATGTTCGGCCCGGCCGTTTCAAAATGAATCGACCCGAATTCTGCAAGGGACGGCGTTTTCGGCGGTAGAGAATATCGGCCTTCGATCTTGACCACGCCAAGTTCATCAAGGTCCCGCGAGACACTTGCCTGCGTAACCTTGAACCCTTCGTCGTTTAGCCGGGAAGCAAGCTCTGCCTGACTGCCGATCGACTCCGTTGCGATCAGCGACAGTAATTGTTCATGGCGATCCCTTTTCTGCATATATATGATCAATTATGCTATTCAGCTGCATAATATACATTCTGATGCACATTATGACGTATAGTATGCATGTAATCAATCATAATATGCAAATTATTCACTATTTAGAAAATTGCGAGTTTTATCCTAAGGAACTTTTTGGGGTTCGCACGAAAATCGCCGAGGAGTTTGGTTCCTTCGCCGGTGAAGGTGGCGACGTTGTTGGCGGTCGTGTTGATGCTGTTGTATAGCGTTTCGTCGGTCAGTATCTTGCCCAGCGTGCCTTTGCCGTCGCGGGCGTCGGCAAGGATCGCATCGAGCTTAGCAGCGGTTGAATTGAATTTCGCCAGCGCGTCGCGTGCATCGTTATAGAGCTGGTCGTCTTTCAGCAGTTTGCCAGCCGAGCCTTTGCCGTCTTTGAGGTCACCTGAGACGACCTTGATATCAGCTGCAATTTCACTGAATTGATTGACCGCCTTTCGCAGATCGACTATTGCGGCACGTGTTTCCGTGTAAAGAGCGTCGTCGCTGACGAATTTGCCCGCAGAACCTTTGCCCGACCTGATGTCGGTTGAGATCGCCTGAAGCTGTTCTACCGTCTTATTTAGGCTGTCGTAGAGTTTCGGGTCGCTGATCAGCTTTCCGGCGGTGCCCTGGCCGCTATTTATTTTGTCGATGGTCGTCTGTAAGCGTGTCATTGTCGCACGCGTTTCAGCGACGGCTCCATCTAGGTTCTTATACAGCGATTCGTCATTAACGATCCTTCCGAGCGTACCGTCGCCTTGATTGGCCTTATTAAGGATCTCGTTTGCAGGGATGGCAAGTTTGTTGATCTGCTTTAGCAGATCGTTGCCGGTCGCAGTCAATTGATTCATCGAGATCGCTGAGCTCGTACTCAGAACGCTGTTGTCTTCGACCGGCGAGCCCTTTGTAGATCCCGGCGAAATATTGATGATCTTGTCATTCGCAAGTACGGAAGTCGCGATGAGCTGTGCGGTCGAGTCGGTCCTGATAAGCTCTGACATCGGCTTGTTTTCGAGCGTACGTGCAACGGCAAGAGTCGCCTCAATTCGTTCCCCGGACGCAGGGTCGCCGGTCAGGAATTTGACGTCCTCGACCTTACCAATCGAAACGCCCGCGAGCTGCACCTCGGCGCCTTTTCGCAAACCGTCAGCCGTGTCGAAGCGCACTTTCAGCCGTATCTTTTTCTCAAACGGATTAAAATCGCCGCTCGAATTGATAATAAGAAAACCAAAAACCAAAAGTGCGGCAAACATAAATATGCCTACACGAAGTTCGCTGAAAGTTAATTTCTTATTGCTTTTTGGCATTTACTATTATTTTCCGCGAATAAACCGGTGAATATAGGGGTCGTTAACCTCGCGCAGCTGCTCGTCACGGCCGCTGAAAATGATGTTTCCGCGGCGGAGCATCATTACCTCAGTATTTAACAAACAAAGCGAACTTCCTTCCTCAACATAATGCACCACGCCTTTTTCGTCAATGATAGCGTATTCGGAGGAAAGATAGTCGAGATTATTCATCTCGTGAGTTACAAAGATGGAAGAAACATCCTCGAGATCTCGCAGTTTGATCGCAAGTTCGCATATCGTGCGGGCCGTCGGCGGGTCAAGACCGGCCGTTGGTTCGTCGAAAAGGACGATAGTCGGATTTCCGACAAGAGCACGGGCGATGCCGACGCGTCGCCGCATACCACCCGACAATTCGACCGGCATTTTGTCGATCGCATCGTCAAGGTCTACAAAACTGAGCATTCGTTTGACCTCGTGATCGATCTCGTCAGCGTCAACGTTTTGCTCCGTCAACCGATACGCGACATTGTCGTAAACTGAAAGAGAATCGAACAACGCACCTTCCTGAAAGATCATGCCGATCTTTTTGCGGATACGCATCAGTTCCTGGTCGTCAAAATCGGTGATGTTCTCGCCGTCAACCAACACCTGGCCGCCATCCGGTTTTAGCAAGCCGAGTATGAGCTTGATGATAGTAGATTTGCCGCTTCCCGAACCCCCGAGAACGATCTTGGTCTCGCCACGACGAACCCTAAAGCTGACTTTGTCCAGAATGACCTGATCGTCAAACGCAAGATCAACATCACGAAACTCGATCGCCGGAATAAGCCGCGAATCGTCCTCAGCTCGCGTGGTCGATAAATCGGCTGAGGATTCGTAACTAATTTCTTCGATCGAGTCGTCGTCAAACATATTTAGAACATTGTACCGCCGAACAGGCTTTGCAATATCTTGGATAAAAAGAAATCCGCGATGATCACGAGAATCGACGAGAGTACGACGGCGTCTGTCGTCGATTTGCCAACGCCGACCGTGCCGCCTGATGTGTTCAGACCTCGATAACACGACACAAGGCCGATCAACAGCCCGAAAACGAGCGGTTTAATAATGCCGCCAACCAGATCATTGACCGAAACACCTATCCGTACGGAGGCTATATAAACAGTATGATCAAGCCCATAGATCCACTGGGCGATCAAACCGCCTCCGAACAACCCAAAGATGTCCGCTGCTACAGTTAGCAACGGAAGAGCAAGTGTCAGGGCGATTATTCGCGGGGTAACAAGTTTTCGGACCGGCGAGGTGCCGAGGGCCCGCATCGCGTCTATCTGTTGTGAAACCACCATCGAACCAAGCTCGGCCGAAATAGCCGAACCGACACGCCCGGCGACCATCAGAGCGGTTAAAACCGGTCCGAGTTCGCGGATCAACGAGGTCGCCACGCCTTGTCCGGCATTGCTTTGGGCACCGTAATATTGAAGGGTTGGATAGGCCTGAAGAATAAGAACGCCGCCGGTGAAAAAGCCGGTCAGTATAACGATGGCAAGGGAACCGACGCCGATCGAATCTATCTGAAAGATGATCTCTCCAAAATATCGCGGCTGTTTGGTCAGCCCTCTGATCGAGCGCCAAAGCAAGAGGGTCATTCCCTGAAGCTCAGAAAGAAATTTGGCGATTGGATTCATCAAGAGCTAACGGCAACGTGACTATTCTGCTCAAGAATATAAGATGTACTGTAAAACATCAAACAAAACGAAAAACCGACCCTCGACGGGTCGGTTTCGGGATTTGCAAACGTGATCGATAGGTTTGAAGATCAGTTCCGTTTTTGACGGTTCTCTTTTAGAAACTGCCTGATCGGCCGGTTGTTTGGCTGATCCGTGCCGCGTTCGACACCGCGTCCATCCGGCATTTTACGACGCTCTTCCATATCGCGTTTGATCTGCTCGAAACGTTGTCGAATCTCGCGAAAACGAACAAGCTGGTCCGGGGTCAGCACCTTACGGACCGCGTATTCATTGGCGAAACGGAGCTTGGCAACCTCGGCCTGAGCAAGTTGGGCCTCTTTCATCCGGGCATCAACATCGGCGTCGTTGGTCTGATCGGCGTAGATCGCAGCGTCGAGTGCCGCATTTGCTTCGCGTAAGCGGCGTTGAGCCTCGTCCATCTGCGGCTTGCGTTCCTGATTGAGGCGGCGTATTTGCTGGACCTGTTCGCGGGAAAGGCCAAGCTGCATCAGGGCGTTCTGCCGAATATCCTGCGGCTTTTCGGCCGGAGGACGTGGCGTTTCCTGCGGTTTGGCCTCAGGCGTTTCCTGAGCAGCGGCAAACGCCGAAAAGGAAAGCGAGATAACCGCCAAAAATAATGTTCGAACTAAAATACGCGTTTTCATAAAATATGCCTCAACCGGCATTATAACCGTGTATCGACCGTGTCAAAAAGATCGGTCAACCGCAAAGACCTATCATCATCATCAGCCTCTGCGGTCAACGAAGGCGATTTGCGAACCTGCTTTGGTGTAGATCGCACGTCTTCGTTGTTTACACCTTTCGGCAGGACGTTGTTTGCAGTCGTCGTTTGTTTTGGACGTCGCTCGGTCTGATTGATGGCAGCGATCTTTACCGGTTGCGGGCCGCGTACTGGCGTTACGTCCGGCGTTTTCGCAACCGTTACGATCTTTGGTTCAACAACCGGTACGATCGGCGACGACGCGGGAATCGCAACGGCCACATTCTTATTCGATTCGTTGATGGTCGCTATCTGCTGTTCGGTCTTGCCAAAGTAATTGACCGCTACAAAACCGATACCGACTACGACCGCCAAAACAGCCGCCGCACCAACTGCGGTCGCCCAATTGAACGCGAGCAATTCACGCAATCCGGCAAAAAATCCTGCCGCTTCTATCTGTCTTGCAGCGTAAGGAATAACAATCTGCGGTGTCGGCATCGGTGCGAATTCTTCTTTTTGCCATTCGAATACGGAATACCGCGAGAACGAAAGTCCGGCGAATTCATCTGTACATGGCGTGCAGTCCGCGATGTGCGTCTCGAAACGGTCGCGTTCAGCCTCGCTCGATTCGCCATAGAGATACGGCACGATCGAGTCGCTAAATTCGCATATAAAATCTTTCGTGACTTCGCTTTTCATAACTAGACCACCTCGACGGGCGTTCGTTCCAATTTCATTCTCAACTGCTTAAGTGCAGTGTATAAACGGCTTTTGACTGTGCTGAGGGGCAACTCGAGCGTTTCTGAGATCTCCTGGAATGTCATCTCTTCGAACTCTTTCATCACGATCACCTCACGCAGATCGCCTGGTAAGGCGCCGACTGCCTGCCTCACAATATTCAGCCGCTCGCCTTTTTCCGCAGTTCGAGCCGGTGAATAATGAGCCGCTGCAACAAATGTTCGCTCTTCCGACCCGTCATCCGTGTCGAGAAAATCCTCGGCACGCGTCTTCTGCCGCCGTTTTATCGTCAAACACTGATTCACGGCGATCCTATGCAGCCAAGACGAGACCTTTGCTTCACCTCTGAAATTCTTGATGTTACGATAAGCCGCAATAAATGCCTCCTGAGCGGCATCACCGGCATCGTCTTCGCGACCGAGCATACCGAAACATAGAGCGAATATCTTTCGCTCCCAACGCCTCACGATCTCACCAAAGGCCTCGGAATTATCCGAAACCGCCAGTTCGACAAGCTGCTCATCCGACAAATTAATAAACATCCACAACCCGCACTAACGTCGCTCTCGCACGAGAATAATAACCCGAGATCATCAATATTTGCGAAACAATTCGCATCCAATAAGTTAGACGACGCGGATCACGAAATAGTTTGACAATCCCGCTATTCCGATTTGTTATATAATGTCGAACTGTTATGTACATTGTTCTGTGACTAATTGACCAATATGAGACAAGTTTTGCCTATTATCCTATCTCACCTCGTGTTGATTTTTATGGTTGCGTGCGGCGGCGCTCGGCCGGAGGTGACTTGCGGTTTGGACAATTTTGAATGCGTTATCTCTGAGTATGGCAAAAAGATCGAGACACAACCGCGTGATGTCGAAGCCTATCTGGGTCGCGCGGCGGCGTATCAGAAGATCAAAAGGCTCGATGCCGCGATCGAGGACTGTACAAAGGCATTGGCGATCGAGGCCAAAGAGATAAAGGCCTATAAACTAAGAGGAGCCATCTATTTCGAACAAAAGCAGTTTGTTAAGGCGATCGACGATTTCGAGACGCTGACAAAGCTCGAACCGAACGTTGCCGAAAACCATCGTCTATTTGGCGAGGCTTATCAGGCGAATGGCAACATGGAGCAAGCGATGCCGCCGTTGATGAAGGCCATCGAGTTGGACGGCAACAACGCGCGAAACTTTGTTGCTCGAGGGCGGCAATATCGTTTGATTAGGAGCTACGAAGAATCCCTTGCTGATCTCGACAAGGCAGTTTCGATTGATGGAAATTATGCTCGCGCTTATGTTGAGCGCTGCAAGTTACACACTGCCACTAAAAAATTCGACCTCGCGGTCAGCGATTGCAAACTCGGTGTCGAACTAACTGGGCCCGAGGACGCGGCGTTTTCGTACACGGCGATGGCGAATGTCTATTCGGCCCAGGGAGATAATGCCAAAGCGATCGCCGAATACGACAACGCGATCAAGCTTTTCCCGACGAATGATCTGTTTTACGATCAACGCGGTGCAGCATTGCTCAAACTGAACAAGACCGACGAGGCAAAGGCCGATTTTGACAAGGCGATATCAATAAACGCCAGGAATTCGTCTGCCCTTGCAAACCGCGGAAAGGCCGCAATAATAGCTAAAACGTACGAGACTGCGATCGCCGATCTTCTAGAGGCGATAAAGATCGGGCCGAAATCGAGCGATTATTATGATTACCTTGGCCTCGCCTATACTCAGGCCGGAAAGCACGAAGAGGCATTGAAAGCTCTAAACAATGCTCTCGATTTGAATCCAAGTAATATCAGTGCCCTGAAAAACCGGTTGGCGCTCGCAAAAAAAACCGGCAATAGCTTGAGTGCTACTGCCGATGCTTCGAGATTAAAGATTTTAGGAGCGACTGAGTGAAGCTACAACTTGCCGAGCAGCCAAAACACTAAAAGAAAGATCAATATGGTCGAGATGATTCCGCCACCAAACTTCCATGCGGCCGCCCCAGCCAAGCCACCTTTTAATAAACCGTTCATAATTTCCTCCCGTGAAAAATACTATTGAAGTGCCACGTCAATTAGTATGCACGGGCGAAAACCACTCTTCTGTTCGATAGCGCACCGGAGAAGACACATTTTCCATTTTCTTCAGGAGCATCGAGTGGAATACAGCGGATAGTTGCTTTCGTTTCCTGTTTGATCGCCTCTTCTGTCTCGGCGGTGCCGTCCCAATGAGCGAGCAAGAATCCGCCCTTTTCGATCTGAACTTTGAAATCCTCCCAGCTGTCGACGCTGTGAGTGTTCTCTTCGCGGAACGCAAGTGCTTTCTGGAAAATATTCGCCTGGATCTCGTCGAGCAACGACTTAATATGATCGGTTATGCCTTCGATCGGCCGCGATTCTTTGCTCAATGTGTCGCGGCGGGCGACCTCGATCGTACCGGCTTCGAGATCGCGCATTCCGAGAGCGAGACGGACAGGTACGCCTTTCAGTTCGTACTCCGCAAATTTCCAGCCCGAACGCTGATTGTCGCTGTCGTCGTATTTGACCGAAATGCCTTGGGCTTTAAGTTCAGCGACGATCGGATCGACGGCAGCCGAAACGGTTGCGAGATCTTCTGGATTACGATAGATCGGGATTATGACGACCTGTATCGGAGCAAGTTTCGGCGGCAGTACGAGTCCCTGATCGTCCGAATGGGCCATGATCAATGCGCCCATCAGACGGGTCGAAACACCCCAGCTCGTCGCCCACGCATATTCCTGTTCGTTCTCCTTGTTGACGAACTTAACGTCAAACGCCTTGGCAAAATTCTGACCCAAGAAATGCGAAGTACCGGACTGCAATGCTTTACCGTCCTGCATCATCGCCTCGATACAATAAGTTTCGATCGCACCGGCGAAGCGTTCGTTTGGCGATTTCAAGCCTTTGAGAACAGGCAAAGCGATCCACTCTTCGGCAAATGTCGCATAGACGCCGAGCATGCGTTCCGTCTCTTCGATCGCCTCTTGTTCCGTCGCATGGGCAGTGTGGCCCTCTTGCCAGAGAAATTCGGCGGTGCGCAAAAACAGTCGCGTGCGCATTTCCCAGCGGACGATATTGCACCATTGATTGATAAGCAGCGGCAGGTCGCGCCAAGACTGGATCCAGTTTCGATATGTATTCCAGATCACCGCCTCAGAGGTCGGGCGGATTATCAATTCTTCTTCAAGTTTCGCATTCGGATCGACCATCAGGCCGCCATTCGGGTCGGCTTTTAGGCGATAATGAGTTACAACCGCACATTCCTTGGCAAAGCCCTCGGCGTGCTCTTCCTCTTTTTCGAGAAAAGACTTTGGCACGAAAAGAGGGAAATACGCATTCTGATGCCCGGTCGCCTTGAACATATCGTCAAGAGCCTTCTGCATCTTTTCCCAGATGGCGTAACCGTACGGCTTGATGACCATACAACCACGAACCGCCGAATTTTCGGCCAGATCAGCACGTTTTACGATCTCGTTGTACCATTCCGAATAGTTTTCGGAACGTTTTGGTAAAGCTTTACTCATAAGAATCCAAAGCCGCAGAGGTCACGAATGACATTAAGGCGAAACAGATATAATAAGGGAATTTAGGGCGACTTACAATTTTGACCATCCGAACTGTTCGCATTTGCTGGGTGTTCTCTGTGGACTCCGTGGCGAATATGTTATTATCCGATTTTTATGAGTGATTTCGAACTCGATCTTCAGGATACCGCGACGGCCTTTGCGGATAAATCCAATTCGGAACTAAAAGAAAAGCACCGTCTTTTTAAAATGCTCAATTCGCCCGTTCTAAATGCGATCGGGACGAAGTGTACGGCGTTTGCTCTCGCGATCGGTCTGCCGGTCGAGGGGTTGATCAAAGCTACGATATTTGAGCAATTCTGCGGTGGAGAGACGATCGAAGAATGTGAAGCGGCGATCAACAGACTTGGAGCCTCGAATGTGGGCACGATCCTTGATTACTCGGTCGAGGGCAAAGCGACCGAAGAGGATTTTGACCATACTAAAGACGAGATCATAAAAACGATCCAGCGTGCGCAAGGCGACCCAAATGTCCCGTTCTCGGTTTTCAAGGTCACCGGCATCGCCCCGCTCGGCACACTTGAGCGGATGAGCAAAAAGAAGAAGCTCGACGCAAAAAGCCAGGCGAAATGCGAACGCATCTTCCGCCGCGTAAGCGAGATCTGTGAGGCAGCATATAATGCAGACCAGCCGTTATTTATTGACGCCGAAGATTCGTGGATCCAGGACGCTATCGACCGCCTGGCGACCGATATGATGGAGCGTTACAATCGCGAAAAGCCCATAATCTTCAACACTCTGCAGATGTACCGCACAGACCGGCTCCAGTTTTTGAAAGATGCTCGCCGGCAGGCACAGCTTGATGGTTACATTCTGGCCGTCAAGCTCGTTCGTGGTGCCTATATGGAAAAAGAGCGTGAACGCGCAAGCGAAATGGGCTACGAATCTCCGATCCACGCAACCAAAGCCGACACCGATGCCGATTATGATGCAGCGATCGAATACTGCATGAGGCATTTCAAAGAGATGGCATTCGTGGCCGCGACGCACAACGAAGTGAGCACGAAAACGCTTGCACAGCAGATGCACGAGCTCGGCATTTCGCCGCATCACCCGAATATCTTCTTTTCACAGCTCTATGGTATGGGCGACAGTATCTCGTACGTACTCGCAAAGCATGGTTACAACGTTTCTAAGTATGTACCATACGGACCGGTCGCCGATGCAGTCCCATATTTGATCAGGCGAGCGGAAGAAAATTCGTCTGCCGCCGGACAGGTGAGCCGCGAACTTGAAATGATCGACCGCGAATTAAAACGACGCCATATTTGATCGATCGGGAAAAGTCGTTTATCAATCAGTTATGTTTTGTCCCAAATGCGGAAAATCCGAACAGTCACCCGAAACATATTGCCGTCAATGCGGCACTTTTCTGCCTGATCTCTCAAAACCGTTAAAAAAAGAAATTACACCCGAAGAGCATATCAAGGTAAATTCAGTACTTTCACTTATGACAGTGATTGTCTGTTTTACGCTTGCTATTTTGCTGTATTCGATGCTTGCCTTCAGGCCGGACACGCCAGTGTTGATATATGCAACTGCCGGTCTACTGATCGCGATGGGAGCGTGGCATATCCAGTCGTTCATCCGTATTCGAAAGTTGAAAAAACAATGGAGTAAACGTAGCCCTAACGAAACCGTTGGGGAGCAACTTAAGTTTGAACAGCGTTACGTACCTCCAGCTTTGGAAAGTGCGGATTTCGAAAATGTGGTTCCGGATAGTATCACTGACCGAACGACGCGCGAGCTAACCGCGTCACGGAAACGATCAGCGTAATCCGAGCATCAGACGAACGGAGCGGTCGGATATTTCGTGGTCCGGGGCATTTTTCCAGTCAAGCATCGGTTGAATTTCCGCCTCGGTCAATTGTCTGTTTGAAATTTTTGCGACCTGTGTGCTCTCAAAAGCTCGATTGGTCAGTGCGATATGCGGCTGGCTCGAAAACAGGGAATTTTCGCCGTTGATCGCAGCCTCGGCCATTTCGACGTCGAGAAAATAGTCGTCATAGGCCGCGAGATGCCAGATCAGATCGTCATCCGAATTATCGACACTCAGGACGCGAAGAAGTGCAAAACCGGCTTCGAGTTGAAATACGAGGTAATCGCCGGGCTGGAAAGTCTGTGACATAGTCTTGAGGTTAGCATACAGAACGATATGGAATCACGAATAGATCCTCTAAAACTCCTACAAATTGCCATCGAAGAAGCACGCACCGGGCTTGCCGAAGGCGGCATCCCGATCGGGGCGGCGTTGTTTGACGGCGACGGAAATCTACTCGGCCGCGGACATAATCGTCGTGTGCAGGAAAGCGACCCGTCGATCCACGGCGAAACCGACGCCTTTCGCAAAGCTGGCCGGCAGCGTAGCTATCGCAACACTATTATGGTCACAACGCTTGCCCCATGTTGGTATTGCAGCGGCCTCGTGCGGCAATTCGGCATCGGAACGGTCATCGTTGGCGAGTCGGAGACGTTTCAGGGCGGTATCGACTGGCTCCGCGAGAACGCAGTAGAGGTGATCGTGATGGATTCGGAGGAGTGCAAACAGCTTCTCGCTGGATTTATTGCCGAGCACCCTGAGATCTGGAACGAAGACATCGGCGAATAAATGAAAATGCCCGCAAATATCACTGCCGACGAAGCGGTTCAGATCATCAGGTCGAACGACCGCGTCTTCATTCACGGCGTTGCGGCCGCACCACAGACCTTGATCCGGGCGATGACGGCGCGAGCAAGTGAGTTGCGTGATGTCGAGATCGTTCATCTGCATACAGAAGGTGTCGCTCCATATGCAGAAGCTCAATTCGCACAGAGCTTTCGTGTAAATGCTTTTTTCGTGGGGTCAAATGTCCGCAACGCTGTGCGCGAGGGCCGGGCCGACTACATACCCGTCTTCCTTTCCGAGATTCCCGCACTATTTCGAAAAGGCGTTCTGCCGATTGACGTGGCAATGATCAATGTCTCGCCGCCCGATGAACATGGGTTTTGTTCTCTTGGGGTTTCGGTCGATATTTCCCGGGCGGCCGTACAGTGTGCCAAAAAAGTGATCGCCCAGATCAACCCGCAGATGCCGCGAACATTAGGCGATGCTCTCGTACATGTTGACGAGATCGATGTCTGCGTGGATGTTAACGAATCATTGCCCGAAGCAACGCCGCTGTCACCAAATGATGTCGATCGCGCGATCGGCTCTCACATTGCCGGGATGATCGATGACGGATCGACTCTGCAAATGGGCATTGGATCCATACCGAACGCCGTTCTTGCTGCACTATCCGGACACCGACGCTTAGGAGTACACACAGAAATGTTTTCTGACGGGCTGATCGGCCTCGTCGAATCAGGGGTTGTTACGGGCGAAATGAAGGTAACGCACCCGGGGAAGATAGTTGCAGGTTTCGTAATGGGAACCCGCCGCGTCTACGATTTTATTGACGATAATCCGCAAGTTCTCATGCTCGATATCGCGTACATCAACGACGCGGCAGTGATCCGCCGGAATCCTAAAGTTATAGCAATAAACAGCGCGATCGAGGTTGATCTGACCGGCCAGGTTTGCGCCGATTCGATCGGAACCTATCAATTCTCAGGTGTTGGGGGACAGATGGATTTTATCCGCGGAGCATCTCTTTCAGAAGGCGGAAAGCCGATCATCGCTCTTCCATCGAGCACGTACCGCGGCGAGTCTAAGATCGTGCCGTTCCTAAAACCCGGAGCCGGAGTCGTCACAACGCGCGCCCATGTACATTTCGTCGTTACTGAATTCGGAATAGCTGACCTGTACGGCAAAAACCTCAGGCAGCGTGCCGACGAACTGATCAAGATATCGCATCCAAACCATCGTGAAGCTCTACAAAAAGCCGCGTTCGAGCGATTTGCCCCGCACTAAGCCTCTACCGGATTCAAAAATCGCCGGGAAAATGAGAAAATATTCACATAGTACTTTTGATCAAGCAAATTTCTAAATTTGAGGAAAACATAATGTCTAATAAACAAGCAGTTATAATAAGCGCGGCACGAACGCCAACGGGGAAGTTTCAGGGGTTACTGAAGGGTTTTAGCGCCCCCGAACTTGGTGCGATCGCGATCAAGGAAGCAGTTAAGCGGGCAGGGATCACCGGTGATCAGGTAGATGAGGTGATCATGGGCTGCGTTGTCGCCGCGGGACAAGGACAGGCTCCGGCACGGCAGGCAGCATTAAAAGCTGAGCTACCGCCCGAAGTTTCGGCGCTAACGATCAATATGGTTTGCGGCTCGGGTTTACGCGCCGTCGCCTTAGCATCACAGGCGGTCGCTCTGGGAGATGCCGAATATGTCGTCGCCGGTGGTATGGAATCGATGTCAAATATTCCGTACGCTCTGCCGGGAGCCCGCGACGGTTATAAGATGGGCAATCAGACGGTGACCGATCTGATGATCCATGATGGATTATGGTGTCCGTTTGAGAATTGGCACATGGGAAATACCGGCGAAGTTGTTGCCGAAAAATATCAGATCTCGCGCGAAACTCAGGATGATTTTGCATCGAATTCGCACCGCAAAGCTCACGAAGCTCAGCAAGCGGGCCGGTTCAAAGACGAAATGGTCTCTATCGAGATACCTCAGAGGAAAGGCGATCCGATCGTCCTCGATTACGACGAGCCGGTTCGGCCCGAAACGACAGTAGAAAGCCTCGCGAAGCTTCGCCCAGCGTTCAAGAAAGACGGTGGAACTGTTACGGCGGGCAACGCTCCCGGTGTTAATGATGGTGCATCGGCATTGGTCGTGACCTCGGCCGAGAATGCGGCGGCGGCTGGCATCGAACCGCTAGGCCGAGTGGTTGCGTGGGCTTCGTCGGGCATCGAACCAAAATTGATAATGATGGCACCGGTTAAAGGTGTGCAGAATGTTCTCGCGAAGGCTGGCTGGACAATGGAAAGCGTCGATCTTTTCGAATTGAACGAAGCGTTCTCGGTCCAGGCACTTGGCGTGATGCAAGAGCTTGGTCTTGACATGGAAAAAGTCAACGTCAACGGTGGTGCAGTCGCTCTCGGGCACGCTATCGGAAACTCGGGCGGCCGTGTCTTAACGACGTTGCTTTATGAAATGAAACGGCGCGGAGCAAAACGCGGTGTTGCGGCATTATGCCTTGGCGGCGGCAATTCTGTGGCAATGGCGGTCGCGCGGGACTAGGCCAAAATTCGCAACATTCTTACTCCGAATTCGTTCATTGTTTTAGTAACCGGAGGTTATTTATGACAGACAATGACAAAGCAAAATTGCTCGGCCTTTTCTTATGGTTGTTTACGGCTCTCAATGTAATATTAGTTGCCGTGATCGGCGTTATATACGTTGGTATCTTTGGCGTAATTTTCACAAACGCTCCACACAAGGCCGGTGATCCGCCGCCAGAGCTAATTGTCTCGATCGTTGCAGGTGTTTTCGTATTTATCCTGATATTTACGATCCTGTTTTCGATTCCCAAAATAGTCGCGGGATACGGGCTTCGCAAACACAAGCCGTGGGCTCGAACTTGGGCGATCATTGCCTCGATCATGAGCTGTCTTTCGTTCCCGATAGGAACTGCGATCGGCGTATTCGGACTGGTATTCCTGTTCAGCGACAGCGGCAAACGTTATTTCGAGGACCCCGCCTACGCAGGCCTCAACCCGGCAACCGGAACCGTACCACCTTTGCAGCCACCTCCCAATAGCTGGCAATAGGAAGATCAATACAACAAAAATCGGACGGCGAGACTACCAAGTCTTTCCGTCCGTTTGTTTTAGCGTAACGCCGTGGTTTATTCTATTTGTTTCGTAGATCAGGCAGATTTAATATACAAATATGAGTGAAATAATAGGTGTTATCGGAGCCGGAACGATGGGCAACGGCATTGCCCAAACGGCGGCGGCGGCAGGTTTTCAGGTGGTAATGTGCGACGTATCGGCGGAATTTGTCGAACGCGGCGTTGCGAATATCAGCAAGAGCCTCGATCGTTTTGTTAAGAAAGAAACGATGACCGAAGGGCAAAAGGCTGAGGTTCTCGGGCGTATTAAGACTACAACCAGCTTAGATGATGTGAAAGACTGCACGCTCGTGGTCGAAGCCGCATCGGAAAATTTTGAGATCAAGAAGCAGATCTTTGAAAAGCTCGACGCGATCACTTCGCCCGATGCGATACTTTCGTCGAATACTTCTTCGATCTCGATCACCAAGATCGCGGCGGTGACAAAACGACCCGACAAGGTGATCGGAATGCATTTCTTTAACCCGGTTCCACTTATGAAACTGGTTGAGGTTATCCGTGGAATTGCAACTAGCGATGAGACTTACGCGAAAGTGAAATCTCTTTCCGAACAGCTCGGAAAGGTTCCGGTCGAATGCAACGACTCAGCCGGTTTTGTCTCAAACCGTGTCCTGATGCCGATGATAAACGAAGCGATCTTCGCCCTGCACGAAGGCGTTGCCACACGCGAATCGATCGACGAGATCATGAAACTCGGAATGAATCACCCGATGGGCCCGCTCACGCTTGCGGATTTTATCGGTCTCGACGTTTGCCTCGCGATCCTCAACGTATTGCACGAAGGTATCGGCGATCCAAAATATCGCCCGTCGCCCCTTTTGAAAAAATACGTTGACGCCGGATGGCTCGGCCGCAAGAGCGGAAAGGGATTTTACGATTATTCGTAATATCTCTCCTCCGAAGAATGTTGGTACGGGGCCTGACTTTATCACAAGAGTCAGGCCTTTTTTTCATTGACTCAATTTTTCTTCAACACAATCGTGCTATCTATGATATACTCTTTCACATGACGCACGCACTTATTCGCCCTATTTTTTTTCGTGGAACGTGGAACGAAACAGCCAACTGTTGCAAATACAGCAGGTTAGTCGTTCCACGAGCGTTCCACTTTATTACAATGTAGGAATTTGTAATACAAAACAGCGCGGATCAAGCTCAATATTTATGAAACGTTCCAAGGAGCAACACTGATTATGGCACGGACAATTTGCAGTATTTCACTACCTGAAATGCTTAGAGACTTTGCAGAGCAGCGCGTTCGCACCGGCGGCTATTCGTCTGTCAGCGAGTATGTTCGAGAGTTGATCCGAACAGACCAGCGAAGGCTGGCGTCTGGTGATGAACCGGAGTTTCCCGACCTGCCCGAACGATTTCGAGCTGCCCGGCCGAGTTTCGGGTATCAACAACAAGCACGTTGGGATCGAGAAACAAGATAGCTTTGCGTGATATAATTTCGTATTGTCAGCGACCGTATAATTGTTGGGATCAGACGAAATTAAAGCGATTCGCTGATAAGATCTTGGGACAAGACCTCAGCGATCAACTCACATACTAAAATGAAAAAACTCTTCGTAATCATAGCCGGACTTTTTCTTACTGCTGCCGCCTTCGGACAGGTAAAAGTGTCGCCTCTCAATATCAAAGAGCGGACGCTGCCGAACGGCCTCAAGGTTGTATCTGTTCAGGATAATTCGAGTCCGACGGTCGCCATACACATGTGGTACAACGTCGGAGGCAAGAATGATCCGCAAGGCAAATCGGGATTTGCACATATGTTTGAACACATGATGTTCAAATCGACCAAGAACATGCCGAACGAGAAAATGGATCGCCTGACCGAAGATGTTGGTGGTTTCAACAACGCTTCGACGTGGGATGACTTCACCAATTATTACGAGGTCGTGCCGTCAAATTACCTCGAAACGCTCCTCTGGGCTGAAGCCGAGCGGATGGCCAATCTCAATGTAGATGACGCTAATTTCGCCTCTGAACGCGACGTAGTCAAAGAGGAGTTTCGCCAGAGCGTGCTGGCCCAGCCCTACGGTCAGCTCTTCGAATATATCGGCAGCCTTTCGTATGCACAGCATCCGTACAAACGCGGTGTGATCGGCGATCTGGATCAGCTAAATGCGGCCACATCGGCTGATGCGAGGGCGTTTCATAGCCTTTATTACCGCCCCGACAACGCATATTTGATAGTTGTCGGAGACTTTGAGCAGGCCAAGTTTGACGCGTGGACTGACAAGTATCTGGGCAAGGTTGCAAAGCCGACCACCGCGATACCGCGTGTCACGATCAAAGAACCGGCGCGCACAAAAGAGGTTCGTTATGACAAAAAGGCCGCGAATGTCCCGTTTCCGGCTGTCGCGATAACCTATTTGGCTCCCCCGTCGAAAGACGCCGACATGGCCGCATTGCGGGTCGCAGATAAGATATTAAGCGGCGGCGAGAGTTCGCGGTTGTATCAGAGCCTTGTTTATAAGCAACAGATCGCTCAGGAGGCTTCGTTCTCGATCGATAATAAGGTTGACGGCGGCTTGCTATACTTTTTCGCCATCGCCAGCGAGGGCAAGAGCGGAGACGAGCTTGAAAAGTCGCTCTTGGCCGAACTTAAATTAATACAGGATAAAGGGATCACGGCGAAAGAACTTGAAAAGGCCAAGAACCAGCTCATTTCCGACGCTATCGGTCGGCTAGAAGACAATGACGGCAAAGCCATCGCCGTCGAACGCAGCGTTGCCTATGACGGTGACCCCAAGGCCGTAAACACAAGCGTCGCGAAGCTTCAGGCCGTCACTGCTGCGGACGTTCAACGAGTAATGAAAAAATATTTTACCGACACCAACCGCGTCGTGATCCACTATTCAAATGACGGAGGTGAAAAATGATCAATAAATTTACCAACTTTTGTGTTTCGTTTTGTATTCTCGCTACCTCCTCGGTGACATCCTTTGCACAGGAAACACCGCCAATGCCTTCGGCCCCGAGATCTGTCAGGATTCCGGCCGTGACTGAAAAGAAACTACCGAATGGTCTCACCGTAGTGGTTGTCGAACGGCATGGTACCCCGCTCGTATCGGTTAGAATGATGATCAATTCGGGCGTAACATCTGAGGAAATTGCGACCGCAGGCCTCGTCAAGATGACGACAAACCTCTTGACGAAAGGCACAGTTACACGAACGGCTTCTAAACTCGCGAATGACATTGAGTTTCTCGGCGCCGATATCTCGACGTCGATAACTCTTGATTCATCGAGCATTTCGCTGAACGTAACGTCAGATAAGATCGGACAGGCGATGCCGATATTTGCCGATGTCATACGTCGCCCGACGTTTCCGGCAGCTGAGATCAAGTTAGCTCAGTCACAGGCAATTGATGAGTTGACGGCCAATCTAAAACAGCCAAGTTTCCTTGCAAATTATGTAGCAACCGCTTACAGCTTCAACGGCAATCCAGCGAGTGGAACGCCGGAGAGCTTAAGGGCATTGAAACGCGAGGATATTTTAGAGTTTTATAAATACAACGTTGAGCCAACCGGAGCCACTCTTTTCTTCGTCGGCGACATAACTGCTACGCAAGCATTTGCTCTGGCACGGGCTCATTTTGGCACGTGGAAGAGTACGGTACGAACTATTCAGGGTGACCCGGTCAGCATCACCGAATCTTCGGGGTCAACGCAACAAAGGAAAGAATCTGATCGTAATCAACCGTTGATAAAAAGAATGTTGGTAATTGACCTGCCCGGTTCGGGACAGGCCGCCGTGACCTATGCCAAACAACTGCCCTTCGCTGGTCACATCGTCTGGAACGAAAAGGATGAAAAAGGCGATTCGAGCGAGGTATATTTTCCGGGTGTTCTAATGAATTCGCTGTTGGGCGGCGGCTATTCCTCGCGGCTGAATCAGGAGATACGAATAAAGCGCGGTCTCAGTTACGGCGCCGGAAGCTCGATTAGCTGGCGTGCCTATGATTCGAGGTTTGCCACCCGAACCCAAACAAAGAACACATCGGCAGCAGAGGTTGTAGAACTAGTCGTCAAAGAGCTAAAGAGGCTCGGTGAATCAAATGCCTCAGTGGATGAGATCATACCACGCCAAGCCGCACTTATCGGCGATTTTGGACGTAGTCTTGAAACGAATGAAAGTATGATCGGCGTGATAGCTGACCTATACGATGTTTGGCTCGGTCCGAACGAGCTCAATCGCTATCTAGATAATGTCCAGTCAGTAAACAGTGAGCAGATTCGCCAATTTGCCGCTCAACATCTCAATGGCGGCGACATTATCATCGTCGGTGATTATTCGATCTTTAAGGATGACCTTGCAAAGCGGTTTCCGGGGATGAAGATCGATGTTATCAAAGCTGACGAACTGGATCTGAGCAAAGATAATCTGCGTAAGTAGATTAGTTTTTCTGATTGCCCGCACATAGAGCGAATCAACGCAGATGCTGTTAGATTATGGAGCAGTCATTCGTGTTATTCGCGTAATTTGCGGGCGAATCTGTTCTTATGCACCGAAATCTTCGAACATTTATTGACTCGCTGCGGCGTGAAGACGAGATCGTTGAGGTCTCGGCCGAGGTCGATCCATACCTTGAGATCGCTGAAATTCACCGCCGAGTCATAGACGAGCAGGGCAAGGCTTTGCTGTTCACTAATGTTAAGGGTTCGACGTTTCCGGTTGTGACCAATCTTTTTGGTACGCGGCGGCGGATCGATCTCGCATTCGGGTCAAAACCTCTCGATTTTGTTAAACGTGCGGTCCATGCGGCTGAGAATTTGCTGCCACCAAAGCTCGGCAAACTGTGGGAATATCGTGATCTGGCGATCTCAGCGGCTAAATTCGGAACAAAACAAACACGAAACGCTCCCGTTCTTGAATCACGCCAACCGACCGTCGATCTCGAAAAATTGCCGCTGCTACAACTCTGGCACGAGGACGGCGGGCATTTTGTAACGCTGCCGCTGGTTTATACCGAGAGCCCGACCGATGGCAAGCACAATCTTGGCATGTACCGCATACAGCGGTATGACAAACAAACAACCGGCATTCACTGGCAGATCGGCAAAGGCGGCGGTTTTCATTATTTCGAGGCAGAACAGCGTAACGAATCGCTGCCTGTGACGATCTTTCTCGGCGGTGCTCCGGCGATGATCTTGTCAGCGATCGCCCCGCTGCCCGAGGGTTTGCCGGAACTGATGCTCGCATCTTTGCTTGCCGGTGAGAAGATCACGACGGCCGCAAATCCACTGGGCGAAGCACGCCACCGCCTTATCGCCGAAGCCGAATTCGCCATCTGTGGTTCGGTCGCACCGCACGAACGCCGTCCCGAAGGTCCGTTTGGCGACCATTACGGCTATTATTCTCTAAAGCACGATTATCCGGTGTTTCGTGCCGACGCCGTTTTTCACCGCAAAGACGCGATATATCCGGCGACCGTCGTCGGCAAACCGCGACAAGAAGATTACTTTATCGGCGATTACCTGCAAGAATTGCTGTCGCCGCTATTTCCACTGGTAATGCCGGCGGTTCGCGACTTATGGAGCTATGGTGAGACAGGTTTTCACTCACTCGCGGCGGCGGTTGTTCGCGAACGCTATGGCCGTGAGGCCTTGTCCGCGGGATTTCGTATATTGGGCGAAGGCCAACTGACCCTGACAAAGTTTCTTTTGCTGACCGACCAGCCGCAAGATCTGCGCGATTTCCGGTCGTTATTCGAGCACATCCTCGAACGCGTCGAGTGGCACCGCGACCTGCATATTTTCAGTCAGACGGCATTCGACACGCTTGATTATGCTAGCGGCAAAGTCAATTTTGGTTCGAAAGCGATATTGATGGGAACCGGTGACGCGAAGAGGGAACTCGTGCGCGAATTCCACGGCGATATGCCCCATGGCATACGGGCCGCCGAAGCATATTGCGGCGGCTGTTTGGTTGTGGAAGCCGACAGTTACGAGAGCGATAAATATCTTGCCGAACGCATCGCAAGATCAGGTAAATTTGACGATTGGGAGATGGTCGTTGTGCATGACAATATTGAGTTTGCTCGCTCGACCGAAAAATTCCTGTGGGCAACGTGGACGCGGTTCGATCCGGCATCGGACATTTATGCTAAAGTGGCGACTCTGCAAAAGAATCACATCGGTTACGGCGCTCCGATCGTCATCGACGCGAGGATGAAGCCGTGGTATCCGGCTGTAGTTGAGCCTCGCGAGGACATCGTGAAGCTGGTCGATGGCCGTTGGGGCGAATACTTCCGTTAAGAAATGAAACCATGGGTCACGAAATTTGTTTTTGGCTTGGGACTGCTCGTCGCCCTCTTTTTCGTGTGCCTTGCGTATTCATATTTCATCGAGCCAAACCGGCTGGTTGTCAATAAGACCACGCTGAAGATCAAGGACTGGAAGCCAGCGTTCGAGGGTTATAAGATCGTAGTGCTCTCCGACATTCACGGCGGTTCAAACGGTGTCACGCCCGCACGATTGAGAGAGATCGTTGCGAAGACCAACGAGCAGGATGCGGATATCGTTGTATTGCTCGGTGATTATGTTTCGGAGCGGCCTGATGATTCTTTGCGGATGCCGGTTCACGAGGTTGCAGACGGGCTAGCGGGAATTACGGCAAAGAATGGCGTTTATGCAGTGCTTGGGAATCACGACGGCTGGTTCGGTGACGAGATAGTCGCTCGCGAATTTGATCGAGTCGGCTATCGGATGATGCAAAATGAGGTCGTGACGATCACGAGAAATGGTTCGAATTTGCGAATTCTCGGCCTTAAGGACATTATGCGTGTCACGAATGGCTGGCAGGAATTCTCAAAGGACGCAAAACGGGCTCTTTCGCTTGGTGATCAGACCGGCGACATCATCGCTCTCGACCACAATCCGGACATGCTTCCGATCATCACGGGCAAACAACTCATTTCACCGGATCTCAAACTTATGCTCGCCGGCCACACACACGGCGGTCAGGTTTGGCTTCCGGTTTTCGGCACGCCGATCGTGCCGTCCAGCTACGGCCAGAAATACTCGTACGGACACGTCCGGGAAAATGACGTCGATATGTTTGTCACTTCAGGCATCGGCACGAGTATCTTGCCGTTCAGGTTTATGATGCCGCCCGAGATCGCCGTTTTGACCATCGTGCGAGGTGATTAGGCGCTGTCTTCCTGCGGAATTCTAAACGCCTTGAGCGTGCACAGCCAGCCGCCGATATAAATAACGAAACGCACCCAGTTGAGCCGCGACCACCATTTTGCCGTTTAGGTAATGTCTACCGCAGTCATATTTGGAACGTCTTGGCCTAATCTCATTATGTTAGGTACAAACCATGCAAACGTTGCTGCAACGATGAAGATGATGAGTGCAGAACCCGCGATCCGCCATTTGCGATGCCGTGCAGCGGTCTTGAAACTTGTCAGCAGCGTCGCAATAGCGAGCAGGCCTACGGTCGGCGTCATGAACATCCAGAACCTCGGACCGGCATTTAGGGCAAACTGCGGATTCGCGACATTCTGCTGATAAAAAGCAACCACCGATTCGGGTGCGCCGTTCGCCCATAGTGGTACTACGAGGATCATCTCGTACATCCCGGCCCCGATCTCGAGACCGACCGCAACGACGAAAAGCCATAGGATAATTTGTGATACTTTCATATTAGCTCCAAAGGCGGAGATGTCCGCTAACTGATAAAGCGAATTTCTCCGGGGAAAGGTATCACCACTACTTCCCATTACTTGGAGTTTTAGCATATGTGGAAATAGGCCGCCTTTGCAGACGGCCTATATTCGAGGCAATAAAAACTATCGAATAAACGATGCGGCCGTCGGCGTATCCGTCGAGAATCCGAAATTTGACAGTATATATCCGTCTCTCGATCTCAACACATACCAATCGCCCTTGCCGCTGGTTGTATTCGAACGCCAGACTCCGATGTCGACCCTGCCGTCGCCATCGTAATCGGCGGGAACAAGTTTATCGGTCGCGATGCCGAACGGAACCGCATCATAACCGCCCGCTGGCCGCAGGATATACCACGTTCCATTGCTCGGGCGAAATACCGCGATATTGTCGATACCGTCGCCGTTATAATCGGCAGGAACCGCAACATCACCGGCGAGCCCGAACTGTAAGCTTGTCGCTCCGGCCGTCGAGCGGTTTATTGTCCATGCTCCGGCGTTGTAAACGGCGAGGTCGGCCTTGAGATCGCCATCATAGTCGGCGGGAACCGGTTTGTCGCTCGCACCGCCGAGCACAACGGCGCCGGTGTAGCCGAGCTGCGATTTGAAAATATACCAAACTCCGTTGCGATACACCGCTATGTCGGTCTTGCCGTCGCCGTCGTAGTCGGCGGGAACGGGAACGTCGGTAGAGATGCCCCACGCAAAGGCACGAAATCCCATTGTCGATCCGTAAATGTACCAGGTCCCCGTCGCCGCTCGATAAACCGCCGCGTCCATTTTGCCGTCACCGTCATAATCTCCCGGAACTGGGATGTCGGTAGCGAGGCCGAACTGTTGCTGGATCAAACCGTTTGGTGCCGGATCAATAAACCCTTGAAAGGTATTGATAATCCTCCGCCCGCTATACCAAATAAGACTCGTTCCCGAGACAACGCGAGTGATCGATAGATCAGCAGAATCCTCGCCGTCCGCGTCGAACTGCGTCTTTTGCTTCTCATACGCGCCGATATCGACACCAGCGACACCGTTGCTGTTACCGTCGGTATTTCGTCTAGCACGCCGCTGATCGGTCGTATTTGCGAGCGACGGATCGCCCGCATCGACTGCCGGGCTTGCGGCGGCGAACCCAAACGTTTGGGTTCCGCCTCCATTGTCATTGAACCCATCGAGCAGTGGATCAATATTCAAGAGATTACCCGTAGTTGTGCCTGAGATTACCGCACCGGTCGTGTTCTTGATGATGTTATAGCCCTGCGAATTCAGATTTGCAGAAATATCAGGGTGACTCGTGGCAAAGTTGTTTGCAAAGATCGAGTTCCTTGCGTTAAGATTTCCGGCTAAGACTCGGATCGCACCCCCAAATTGGGAACCGCTGTTTATCGAGAATGTACTGCTGACAATGTTTACTGTCGAGCTGCTCTGATTTACAAGAAGGGCACCGCCCTGTTGACTCGCACTATTCGCATAGAAAGTCGAGTTCTGGATGTTGAGGTTGCCGCTGGAAACCTTTATGCCTCCACCGCCCGCGGCCTGACAACCCCAAACGGTTACCATCGATAACGTCACTGTCGTCCCCGGCGTTGCGATCAGCATTCCTCCGCCGTCACTTGCACCGGCACCGCCGCTAAAAAGCGATAGGTTATTGATCAATACTGTGCCGTTCGAAATATTGATAAGGCGGACAGCTCCACCCGCACTGATTGTTACCGTCTTTGCAGTTGAACCATCAATAGTCATGTCTGTCGAAATGGGTAGCTCGCTTGAGACGACTATATCGTATTGGCCGGGGGCGAAGACTATCGTATCGGCACCAGCGACGCTATTTGCGTCGATGATGGCCTGCCGAAGACTTCCGGCTCCAGAATCATTCGAATTCGTGACCGTAAAGGTCGCGGCATTCGCGCCGATGGCGAATGCGGTTAAAAGTATGGCAAAAGAAGCGATCGGAAAGGTTTCGATAAAGATCCTTTCGATTTTTGAATACACTTCTAGCGTCGAGTTGGTCGCGGAGCGAACCAACCAGGTGGTCAGGTTTCTCATAATGTCCTCCAGATTTTTTGTGTAGAAGTTTTCTACATTGTCGCTGTGCACTATGGGAACGCCGTCCACAAATATTTCTTGCAACCTTTGTGGAAAAACTCTTGTCGGCCACTAAACACGGGCAGTCTAGGCCTTACCTTCTGTTTCCCAATATCCGTACAAGTTTGAATTTGCGCCAAATATCGGATTATCATAGACACGTTCGAATTTCTACAAGACACATCTAAGGAGATCCATTGTGAAAAACATTCAATCAGTCGGGATATTGTCGTTTATCGCGGCGGTGCTGATCGGGGCGAGCATCGCGTGTAGTGCGAGCACGAGTACAAATACAACTTCGAACAGCAGTTCGAGCAACGCGTCTCCGTCTCCATCATCTTCGACCTCAACGACATCGAGCACGCCCGCTCCGTCGAAAAAGGCGGACATTGCAGGTAAATATGACGCGACTGGATCAAATCCAGACGGCGGCGGCCAGTATAAATCGGTGCTGACCGTTACGCCGCATGACGATGTTTATCAATTCACGTGGGTCTCGGGATCGAAGAGCTACGACGGCGTTGGCGTTTTGTCCGACAACGAGGTTGCGGTCTCGTTTACCGACGGCGAAAGCGGCAAGGGCTGCGGCGTTGCACTCTATAAGATCGCTGGCGACGGTTCGATGACCGGCAAAACGGGTTATTGGGGCCAGAATACGCTCGAGATCGAGACGGCGAAACGCACCAGCGGCAGCGATCTCGAGGGCAGTTACGATATCGAGGGCAAAAACCCGAAAGGCGAGGCCTACAAAGGCAAACTAAAGGTAACGCAGGACGGCGACGGCTACACATTTAACTGGGACGCCGGGTCTGCGTATAGCGGTTATGGCATTCGTGCCGGAGAATTTGTCGCGGTCGGCTTTGGCGGTTCGAAATGTTCGTTCGTCGGCTATGATGTCCAGGCAGACGGGACGCTCGCAGGTAAGTGGGGAAGCCAGGGCTCCAAAAAATTCGGTACCGAGATCGCGAAACCGCAGAAATAGGAGTTTGACAGCGATCTAAGATGGCGGTCTATGTCGATAACCTGCGTGATTACGGTTGGCGACATGGGCCGTCTTGTCATTTGATCGGTGATTCTATCGAAGAACTGATCGAATTCGCCGTCCGTCTCGGCATGAAAGCCGAATGGTTCCAGCCTAAAAGCTCTCCACATTTCGACCTCACTGCCGAAGGCCGCGAAATAGCCGTCCGCAACGGTGCGATCGAACTAAATCAACGCCAGTTGATCGCTAAACTTCGCGAACTTCGACTTAATAGAGAGAAAGACATCATGTAGAAGCCTCGGCAAGGCCTTATTCGGAAAAATAATCCCCTTGACCGGAGAAATAATTGCTTTGACCAGGGAAATAATTGCTTTGTTTAGGGAAATAATCGCTCTGTTTAGAGAAATAATGGCCTTGTTCAAGGAAATAATTGCTTTGACCAGAGAAATAATTGCTTTGACCGGAGAAATAACGGCTTTGACCAGATAAATAATTGCCCTGATTAGAGAAATAATTGCCTTGACCGGGGAAATAACTGCTTTAACCGGAGAAATTATAGTTCTGACCAGAGAAATAATTGCTTTAATCCGAGAAAATACCGCCGTGTCGGCGGTTGATAATACGCTATCACGAAAATTCACGGCCTTTTCTGGCCTGATTCCGATCAGTAATTATTATTATTTCGACTCCGTCGCGGCTCGCTGAAGCGAGAACTTCTGACCATTGAACAGCCTGTCTTTATTGACGATTGAGTTTGGCAGCGTCATATCGTGTTCAACCCAAGTTTCGTGTTCGGCGGGCATTGTGACCTCTAGAACTTCGGCCTGACGTTCCGCAAACAGCACACGATGCCTTATCTCGGGCGGCTGGACGACACAATCGTCCTGTTCGAGCCAGAAAGGCGGACCTTGGTCCTCGTAAACCACCTGAATACGGCCTTTGAGGCAGTAGATCATCTGGAATTCGATCTTGTGATAGTGAACATAATCCGCCACCGGCCCGTCCTCAAGCAGCCGAATATGCGACGCGATCACCTTTCCGCCAATGCGGTCCGGTATTAGATCACGATATTCCATTCCGGCACGGCCGGTGACCCAGTCAGTTCCGTCTGCGTCCGTGTCAGTACCACCTGCGGTAGCGGGTGGTTGTACGTCTGATCCAGACAACACGAGGCGAACCGACTCAGTTTCTTTGATCGTTGAGACGTCGGGAGTTAAACCACCCGCTACCGCAGGTCGTACCGACAAGATAGCCTCACGCGGCGAATCAGCAGGAAATATCACATCGAGCCGATAGCCTAATTCTTGTTTATAATGCTCGATCGTTGCGTCGAGGTCGTCGCATTCGATCGTTGTTGGTTCGGACATGCTATTTCCAGTTCTTTTTCCAAACGACGCGCGTCTCTTCATCCATCAGAGGCCGGCGGAACGGGAGATTAGTCAGGATCTTGTCCATTAAGAAGTTCCAATCGCGGTACGGAAAGTCTTTGAAGCGTTCGATCCTGAACATACCGAACTCCGTCTCGTCATCATTGCGAAAATAAAGCTCACGCGGCTCGTCCGCGCCTTCTTCAACATAAAAATACCGCGTCACAAAATGCCAACGCACCTTGTTCCGGTCATATTTCTTCCCGCGATGATATGTCCACTCGTCTTGCATAGTGTTAAACTCCCCTCCTTACAAAGGAGGGGTGGCAGCGGCTTCCGCTGACGGGGTGGTTCTTTCCACCGCGACGAAAGAACCCAGTCGCTATCGCTCCCGGTTCTGACTGATCACAATCTCGGACTTGATCGAATTAGCGATATAACAAACCTCATGAGCCTCGTGATGTAATGCCGCGAGTTCTTCGCCAGCAGGAACATTGTCACCAACCCAAACGATCTTCGGATCAAGCGTTATCGTCGAGATCCATTGCTTTCCCGCGTCGGTCGTCGCCATCTCCCCGACCGCATTATCCTCGTACGACTCAACATTAAATCCCGCATTAGCCGCCACCCACAAAAACGAAAGCATATGACAAGACGAAGCCGCCGCCACCAAAACTTCCTCAGGATCAACAGCCTCTTCGATAGAAAACGGCAATCTCACTGCATGAGGCGAAGAACTCGCCGGAACCGTTATCCCGCCATCAAACGACCACTCATGCCCGCGAGAATAGCGATTCTTAGTAAAAGTCTCCGGCGAATCGCTCTTCCATGTGATCTTTGCTGTGTATGTTGACATACTTTTAGAAACGAAATTCAATCGTTCGAACCGTTGGTTCATTCACAATCGTAATGACTGGTTCGTTTTTCGTTACCACTTGAAGAATGTCGTCACCACCAAAGATCACGTAGTGAGATAATGTTTCTTTGGTGCCGCCGTCCAAATTGAAAAGGAAATATTCACCTCGTTCATAACATTCCAGCCAAGGTGAATCGATAAAACGATAAGCACAAAGTCTCTCTTCGGCGATCTTTGCGTCTTTAAAACCATGATCCGGAAAATGCATTTCCTCCATCGCAGAAAACCCGACGACATCGCCAAATTCGACAAGGTATTTCGGATATCGATCGACACCTGTCGGGGCGACAACAGAGTCCAGCAAATATTCGTCATTTGGCCCGCGGTTTGTTATTACAACGACCGACGGCCATTCAATCTCCGTGAACGGAGTCTCCCATCTTACTAATTCACGCATTTATGGCCGTAACCTGTACAACATCCTCGGGAACGGAATTGTTTCGCGGACGTGTTCGATGCCGGCCATCCAGGCGGTGCATCTCTCTATTCCCATGCCGAAACCGGCGTGGGGAACGCTGCCGTAGCGACGAAGGTCGAGATACCATTCGAAAGTCGCCTGATCTAATCCGTGATGTTTTAGCTGCTCTTCGAGATATGTTAGCGATGCGGCTCGTTCGCCGCCGCCGATGATCTCGCCATAGCCTTCGGGGGCGAGCAGGTCGATTCCGAGAGCACATTCGGGACGTTCGGGGTCGACCTCGAAGTAAAACCCTTTGATCGCGGCAGGGAAATGGTGAACGAACACCGGTTTTCCGTGTTGTGTCGAAAGGTAAGTCTCGTCCGGAGCACCAAAATCGCCGCCCCATTCGAAATTGTTCTCAAGCTCGCCTTTGGCAAATCCCTCTTGCAGCATCTTGACGGCATCGTCGTAATGCAGACGCGGGAACGGGGAATTGATGGCTTCGAGAACGGTCGTATCGCGCTCGAGCGTCTTTAGCTCTTCCTGACGGTCATTGAGCACGCGTTCGACGACCTTGAGGATCATAGCTTCGCCGAGATCCATCATGTCTTCGTAGCTTGCGTACGCCACTTCAGGTTCGACCATCCAGAATTCGGTCAGGTGGCGGCGGGTCTTTGATTTCTCAGCTCTGAACGTCGGACCAAAAGCGTAAGATTTTCCGAACGCCGCAGCCGTCGCTTCGTTGTAAAGCTGGCCGGACTGTGTCAGATATGCCTTTTCATCACCAAAATAATCGACCTCAAATAACGTCGTCGTGCCTTCGCACGCCGCCGGAGTGAATATCGGTGTATCTGCGAGCGTAAATCCGTTGTCGTCAAAGAAATCACGAACAGCTTTGATCACGGTGTGACGTATCTTCAAAACAGCGTGCTGCTTTTTCGAACGGATCCAAAGATGCCGATTATCCATGAGGAACTCAGTGCCGTGTTCCTTCGGTGTGATCGGATAATCGTGAACATTCTGCAGCACTTCTAAACCTGTTACATCGACCTCGACGCCGAGTGAGGAACGCGTGTCCTCCTTAACGGTTCCAGTCACAATTATCGAAGATTCCTGACCGATCGAATCGGCCAGATCGTACAAAGCTTCGTCATTCGGCTTAAAAACAACGCCCTGCACGATGCCGGTTCCGTCGCGAAACTGCAAAAACACCAGCTTCCCACTCGAACGCTTGTTATAAAGCCAGCCTTTCATCACTACCGTCTCGCCGATGTGATCTTTTAATTGGTTTACGTATGTTTGCTTCATATTAAAAGTAAAGCTCAATTCTAATGCAATCCACCGAAACAACAAAAAGGACTTTCAGATGTCCTTAAATGGCGAGCCCGAGAGTGTAGCTATCAGGCTCTAAGCATTTTCCGTATTGATTAGCCCTGATTTTGTATTGTTCAGTGTTAGTTTTGTATTGTTTAGAACTAAAACAGTGTTGTTCACTGCCGTTTTTGTATTGTTTAGGACCAAAACAGCGTTGTTCAGTGCCATTTTTGTATTGTTTGGGACTAAAACAACGTTGTTTAGTGCCTTTTTTGTATTGTTCGGAACCAAAACAGTATTGTTCAGTACTGATTTTGTATTGTTCAGAACTAAAACAGTGTTGTTCGATGCCGATTGTGCATTGTTCCGACCCGCTTTTGCCTTTTTTTTAGACGATCTTGTATTGTTGCAATGCCTATTTCACTGATCAGCAGCCGCACTGTCGTGCTCGGAAGGCGTGGCGTGTCGTTTGGAATGAATCTTGATACTTCTAATGAAGCTTTTGCAGCTGTTTTTGAATGCTTAGAACAGTTGTCGAGAGCTTAAACGCACCTCACCCTGATTGGAAAGCTCTATTCTTAAAGATCTTGCTTGGATCCAAGTATGGGCTTCTTGAGCGGGGGGAGCGTTTTGGGGAATTCGTATATTCCGTGGCTGTGGTCTTCTCCTTTTTCTTCGTATTCGACCATTCGCTTGGCGGCGTCGATCTTGAATGTGGAGACGTTTTTTGTTTTGTCGTAGTTTGTGACGGTTCTTGTGTAAAGCTTGATCTTTTTGCCGGCTTCGGTGATGTCTTCGACGGTGTAAACTAACTCGATCATACCGGCTCCCGCTCCGCTGCCGCTACCCATGCCGCTGCCTGGATCAGGTCGTTTCCAGACACCTTTGTCGATACGCTCAAAACGCTCGCCGTCGAAATAGACATATTCGGTATATTTTGTGCCAGCGCTCGTCGTGGTCTTTGTCTCAATGTAAAGCTGTTTCGTCGATGGCTCGACCGTACGCTTCCAAACATCGCGTTCATCGGATTTGTAGGTGTATGTTTCGATCCGCGGAAAAGTTTCTTCCGCCGCCACCCCACCAGCATGCTCCGCAGCCTGGTATTCTTCATATGAGATTACCTTGCTCTGAGCCTGAGCACTCTGGAGAAAGGAAAGACAGAACAGCAGGGAAACGACGAGTAGAAATGATCGATTTTTCATGACGCGATTATAGTCCAATTTGGTGGCTGCCTCAACATTGGATCGTTCCAGCGTAGGCCCGCACCTTTAGGCCGGGTTTTTGGGTTCCTCGAATTATTAGACGGCGGTTTACCGTCGTTGTATTGCGAGTCGTTACAAGGACGGTAAACCGCCATTGGGAATCTCCGGCGATTTGTACGCTAAAACAGAAGGGATCAATCTCAACCGATACGTTCTAATCTCTCGAAGATCGTGCCTTTAGTATGATGCTCGCGCTGGTTTCTGATGTATTCGAGAACCCATTTCAGGTCTTTGGTTCCAAAACTGACAACGCCATAGCCACGCTGCCATTCCAAAGCTTTGCCGAATTCGTGCGAACTCGATCCCTTTAATTGTCCGAACCATTCATCAAAATGAATTTTTGGTGCAACGGACATTGAAATATGTAAATGGTCTTCGATACCTCCAATTCCGTGGAAATATGCTCCGTCGGTGGTTACGATCTTGTCTTTGAGAAACCCGTACAGCAGCGGCTGTATCTCAGCAGTTATTAGTCGCGAATTATTCTTTGTATGCCAAGTCACGTGAACATTGATCTCGGAGTAATAGGTTTTCGACATAGTTTTTAGCGTAGACCCGTCGTTCACCACGGACTTGATTTGAATTTGGAATATGGTACGGCGGTTCACCGTCGTTATCAAATCGTCTCGCATCGTGTCAGAAAGGACGGTAAACCGCCCTATGGGGCATCTAGGGACAATTGACCCGCCCTAAAGGACGGGCCTACGCTAAAACCAGTTCCAAAACGTCTGCGTTGTTTACGATGGTTTGTGTTAAAACTATAAAGAATGACTGAAGAGAAAAAGAAGAAGAAAAAGGTTGATTATTCGGCGGCTTGGGCTGAGGCGAGGCGGATAATGTGGGGTGCGAGGTGGCGATTGCTTGTGGGCAGTTTGCTGATGCTTGTTTCGAGGCTGTCGGGGATGGTGCTGCCGGCTTCGATGAAGTATATAGGCGACGAAGTATTTGTCGGGCACAAATACGAACTGCTGAAATGGATCGCGCTTGCTATCGGCATTTCGACGCTTGTTCAGGGCGTTACGGGCTTTGCATTGTCGCAGATATTGGGCGTCGCGGCCCAATTGGCCATTACCAACATGCGAATGCGGGTTCAACGGCATATCGAACGCCTTCCCATATCTTATTTCGATTCAACGCAAAGCGGGCAATTGATCTCGCGGATCATGAACGACGCCGAGGGGATCAGAAATCTGGTTGGCACTGGCCTGGGACAATTGCTGGGCAGCATCGTGACCGCGACGATCTCGATCGGAGTTTTGTTTTACCTCAACTGGAAACTGACAAGCGCGACGATGATCGTGCTGCTGGTTTTCGGAGCCGCTCTGATGTACGCGTTTAAAGTGCTGCGTCCGGTCTTTCGCGAGAGAGGCGAGATCACCGCTCTGGTCACCGGTCGGCTTACCGAATCGCTCGGAGGAATTCGCATTGTTAAAGCATATACCGCCGAAAAACGCGAAGAGCTTTCGTTCGCTCGCGGCGCTCATAAATTGTTTAGAAATATCGCCAAATCGGTTACGGGAGTTTCCGCTATATCTTCGTTTTCTTCCGTTGTGATCGGTGCGATCGCCGTCGTGATGATCGTCATCGGCGGCAGTGCCGTGCAGGGAAATACGATGACGCTGGGCGATTTTCTGATGTACATATCGTTCACGTTCCTGCTCGCGATGCCTGTCATCGAACTAACATCCATCGGCACACAGATCACCGAAGCTCTCGCAGGTCTCGATAGAATTCGCGAGGTCCTCGCAATGACCACCGAGGACGACACCGACAAAGACAAACAGCCCCTGCCTGAAATAGACGGTACGATCGATTTTGAAGATGTCTATTTTGAATACGACGCGGGCGTGCCGGTGTTGAAAGGAGTCAGCTTTCATTCCGAGGCGGGAACAACTACTGCGTTAGTAGGATCGAGTGGTTCGGGTAAATCGACGATACTTTCGCTCGTCCTCAACTTCATTCAACCGACCACTGGTTCCATTCAGATCGACGGCAAGGATCTGAAAGACGTAAAGCTCAGGGATTATCGACGACATCTCGGTGTTGTATTGCAGGATAATTTTTTGTTCGACGGGACGATCCTTGATAACATCCGGTTCTCAAATCCTGAGGCCAATTTGGACACGATAAAAGAGGTCTGTAAGGTTGCAAATGCTGACGAGTTTATCGAGAAATTCCCAAATGGTTATGACACGATCGTCGGAGAACGCGGCGTAAAGCTTTCCGGAGGTCAAAGACAACGAATTGCTATCGCGAGAGCCCTATTAGCTGATCCACGCATACTGATCTTAGATGAAGCGACCTCGAGTCTTGATAGCGAATCTGAAGCTTTGATCCAGGAAGGTTTGAACCGTTTGCGGCAGGGCCGAACGACTTTCGTCATCGCGCACAGGCTTTCCACCATCCGCAGTGCCGATCAGATACTTGTCGTTGAGGCCGGCGAGATCATGGAACGCGGCACACACGCCGAGCTCGTTTCGCTAGACGGGCGCTACAAACAGCTATATGATAAGCAGTACCGTTTTGAACAAAATTTATTCGTAAACCCTGGCGAAGATTTTACGGGCAAACCGCCTGAGACGCTGGCACAGACCAAGCTATAGTTCCAAGTTTCAAGTTCAAAGTTCCAAGTTGTATCCGGAAATGATCTTTGCCTTGGAACTTTGAACAGTAAACTTTGAACTAAAAAAAGGAGATCTTTGATCATGCCCGATACTCAAACATACGCAAACCACACCCGCTGGTTTCCTTTATTTCACTTCGTCGTAATGCCGCTGCTGATACTGAATTTTCTCGAGCACGCAGTGCGTATCTTTACAAACACCGGAAGTGAGCGCATAGAACAAATATTCTGGACCGTATTCAGCGTCGCACTTATATTGCTCGGCCTCGCCTCGCGCCTGATGTCGCTAAAAGCGCAGGACCGTACAATTCGTCTCGAAGAACGGCTGCGTTATCGCGAAATATTATCCGCAGATCTCGCGGCCAAGGCATCCGATCTGCGAGTCGGCCAAATCATTGCGTTGCGTTTCGCTTCGGATGGCGAGCTCGCGGGACTGGTCGAGCGAACGCTGAATGGGGAATTTGAGAAAACGGGTGATATTAAGAAAGCAATTAAAGACTGGCGCGGTGATTATCTAAGGGTTTGAGCTTTCAGCCGTTTGCTATCTCGCGTTCGAGGATCCTCAGGAGGTTGGGAAATCGATCGAGATTGCTGCCGGAACGATACACGATCCTAAACATCGGCAAAATAAACGGCACAAAGTAAGTTTTGCCCCGCATGGACGATTGATAGGAAAAGGTGCCCGCTGCCTTGAGACAGCGCTGAAGAGTCTGAAGTCGAAATTCGTAAGCGAATTCGCCTTCATCGATCTTCGGCAGCCCGAGTGTCCGCCTAACGTCGAGGAAATAGCGTCGTTTGTCCGCCAGCCATTCCGGCGATGGAAGCTCAGTTATCCGATCCAGCAACAGCGATACGAGATCGTAAGCTGGCGAGCCGATCCTGGCATCCTGATGGTCGATGATCCGCATCTTGTTTTGCTTATCAAGCATTAGGTTTGCCGCATGGAAATCACGATGGCACAGAACCGACGCAAAAGATTCGAGATCGTTCGCAAGTTCAGCAAATTCGGCGGAAAGTGCGTCATCATCTTCGGTCGATAAAGGCTGCTTTTTGTAAGTGCCGAAATAATGTTCTTTAAAAAAGTTTAATTCCCAGAGCAGCTTTTCTGAATCGAACTTTAGTTTCGAAGCGATCGAATGCAGCTCATCCGCTCTGTTTGTAGCGGTTTGAATTCGGGCAATTAGCGAGATTGCTTCGCGAAGAAGGCGTGAATCCTCTTCTTCTGTTTCTTCGTTCAGGACATTGCGCAAGATTCGGTCGCCGAGATCTTCAAGAACAATAACTCCGAGACCGCCGTCCACATCGTATATTTCGGCAACCGGAAGATGTGCGTCGAGAAAAAGACGTGTGACGTCAACGTAATTTTGTTCAGCCGGATCGAACGGTTCGGGGTAAACACACGCAACCGCGGCCCCACCTTTCCAACCAATTCGAAAATATTCCCGTGTCGAGGCATCGGCGGTCAGAGATTGGTATCCCGGCGAACATTCGCGGGACTGGAGAAATTGTTTTAGTCTGTCTTCGATGGCGGACATATGTAATCAAATTAGGTTAGTTCAAAGGAACAATGTAGTTGTCGCCTTGTATGTATCCCTTTAATGCTTTTTCCGGGATCTCTGGGCAATTTCTGACCATATCGGCACGGACAATTGCGACGTTTTCGAAATGTTCGCCCGGCTCGATCCTCACGCCGTCAGCTATGATCGTTCGATATAGCGTAACTCCGTCGCCGATCGTAACATCATCCCAGATCACGGAATCTTTCACACTCGCCATTCCGGACATCGTACAGTTCCGGCCAAAATGAACATCGCCGCTTTTCATCATTGCGAGACTGATATCGAGGTAACGCGGGATCGTAGATAGTTCGTACCAGTCGCCCTCGGCGACGTGTGCCGCTATCTTGCCGCCGCTTTTGATATATGGAATGTAGATATCGGTCACCGTATCAGAGAAAACACCGCGAGGCACCATGTCGAGCAGTGCGGGTTCACAGATGTGGATACCGGTAAACATAAGGGGCGTTGCGATCGCGTGCTCTATGTCACGCAGTTCTGCCTCTGTCACGGGAGTAGCGTGTGGGCCAAACCGATCGATAAAACCATCCCTTGTTTCAACTACCGTGAATTTTTCACGCTTATGGTTTTCCTTGAGCACCATGGTCGCGACCGCGCCGGAGCGTCTGTGTGTGTTGATCGCCGCGGCAATGTCAATGTCGGAGATGATCTTGCCGTTCACGATGATAAATGTGTCGTTTTCGAGATGTTTCCGGGCAAAATCTAGCGCACCCGCAGTGCCAAGTATTTTGGGTTGCTCCACCGTGTATTCGATCCTTACCCCAAAATTACTGCCGTCGCCCAGTGCATTGATCACCGACTGCGGTTGGTGATGCAGATTGACGACAACCTCGTCAATGCCAAATTTTGCGACATATTCGGCAACGTAACCGACCAGCGGCTTGCCCAAAAAGGGAATTGCCGGTTTGGTACGGTCGATCGTTAAGGGAAACAGCCGCGTGCCAAAACCGGCCGCGAGGATCATTGCTTTCATAAAAGGCGGCGTAACTTATCTGTTACAACCTAACTACTTTACGGTACGAGGAAAGATTGTTCAAACCGGACAACGAACGTAAAAAGAGGCCGGGATCGCTCCCGGCCTCTAGTCCTAGATCAAGGTCAACAACGATTAGTGAGTGTTGAAGTTCGCCGGCGGATAGTCGCCATTTGCACCGAGGACAAATGTGGTAACCGCACCCGAGCCGGTTGCATAGGTCCAGAATGCCGAGGCACCCGGAGTCGCTGATGGACGCCAAATACCGGCATCCGTCTTTCCGTCGCCATTGTAATCACCCTGTGCAACGAAATCAGTTGCCGAAGCTCCAAACGTAATGTAATTGATCGAGCTATCGGTGCTCTTGCGATACTGCCATTGGATGGCACCGCTAACGGTACGAGTCGTAGCTATATCAGTCTTGCCGTCACCGTCCCAGTCGCCCGGAACGATAACATCAGTCGGAGTGCCAAACGGAATCACCGCCGGCGTTGCACCGGTCGCGAGCCGTGTAAAGAACCCTGCCTGGCCGCCGCCTATATTACGCTGTATAACAAAGTCAGCTTTGCCGTCACCGTCATAATCTCCCGGTGATACGAAATCGCCATTCTGTCCCCAAGGCACGTACGTGACGGCTCCGTTCGCAACTGTACGATAGAACCAGGTGCTCTGGGCTCCGGCGGTTGCACCGGCACGGTATACTGCGAGATCGGTCTTGTTATCGCCATTGTAGTCCTCAACAACGGTCGGATCGTCACCAGTCTGGCCAAATGGCTCAACTCTAGCGGTAAATCCGTTACTGTTCAAAATATAGAAAGCCGCAACAGTAGCTGCACCCGGACGCCAAACAGCGATATCATCCTTGTTATCGCCGTCAAAGTCGCCCGTGACGAAGAAGTCAGTCGCCAATCCCCACTGGAATGCCTGCGTTGCTGCGCCGGTTCCGTTTGTGTTGTAGAACCAAGTGATCTGGCCGCTCGCTCCACCGCCTGTGTTTCTTACAACTGCCCAGTCGGTCTTACCGTCACCGTTAAAGTCGACCGGTGCATCTCCGGCAGGAGCGGCAGCCGGTGTGTAGTTAAACGTGTCGATCCCTATGAAGTTCGAATTATTACCCGAGGGGCCTGCATCTTCGACAAAGTATCGTAATGCAATACGACCGCTGGTTGGGGTCGGCACCTGTGCCGCTGTAAGAACGATCGTCTGGAGCGTCCATGCCTCAGGATATCCGCCTGTGTCATAATTCGGATTAATGTCGAGTACCTTGGTCGTAAAGTCACCCACCGATGTTTCGAGAACTCCGGTGCCTACGTTCGTGCTCGCTCCTGCGAGAGAAATACGTACTTGCAATCTATCGGGAAAAGCACTAGCCGAGACTGTACGGGTGTAAAACGAGATCGTGTCGCCCGCACTGAGCGTACGAACTGGCGTCACGAGAAAGTTGCTTATAGTATTCGTGCCAGTCGAATTATTAAAATTCGCGCCGATGTATGAGTTTGCCGCACCAGTCTGAGACGGAAAAACGCTACTTCCCTGAAACCAACCGGTCGTACCATTGGGCGTACTGTTGTTCTGGGTAAACCAGCCAGCAACCGGAACGACATCGAAGCCTTCAGAAAGTGCCTGGGCACGTGACTCGACTACGCCGAGCACGGCCAAAAATCCTACAAGTGCCAGCAGCCTAAAACTGCCATATTTTTTGAGTAAAGCCATGGTTAATCAGATTCCTCCGGAAATAATTCAGAAAAAGGATTCATGTAGTAGGTCCAAAACCCCGTGTTTTAAATCTCTACAGACGAAAATCGTTTTTTCAATCAGGTAAATTGAGACGTTTGTAGCGTACAACTTAGCGATAGCCGTTGTCAATAGAATTGCTTTATATCCGTCGCAAAATACAAAATACACCGAAGTGTCACATAGAATATGATGTCCCGCGAAATAAAAAGAGGCCGTGATCGCTCCCGGCCTCTAGTCCTATATTCAAAATCAACCCAAACTAGTGAGTGTTAAAATTCGCAACAGGAGTATCGCCATTTGAACCAATGGCAAAGGTCGTCACCGCGTTTGTTCCAGTCGTGTTGACCCAGAACGCAGATGCATTAGCCGTTGCAGATGGACGCCAAATCGCAGCATCGGTTTTACCATCACCATTATAGTCTCCCTGAGCTGGGAAGTCGGTTGCCGAAGCTCCGAAAGTGATGTAGTTGGTCGAGCCACTGATACTCGATCGCCACTGCCACTGAATAGAACCTGCGACTCCTCTAATAGTGGCGATATCAGTCTTGCCATCGCCATCCCAGTCTCCCGGAACGATCACATCGGTAGGAGTTCCGAAGACGATGAGAGGCGAAACTACGCCGGTCGCTAATCTGGTCCAGAAAGCTGCCTGACCGCCGCCGAAGTTGCGTTGAACAACAAAATCAGCCTTACCATCACCGTCGTAGTCGCCCGGAGTCGGGAAGTCACCATTCTGTCCCCAAGGAACGTAAGTGACGGCGCCGTTTGCGGCAGTGCGATAGAACCAGGTGCTCTGAGCACCTGCGGTTGCACCCGCACGGTATACAGCGACATCCGTCTTATTATCGCCATCGTAATCGTCAACAACCGTTGGGTTGTCGCCTGCTTGTCCAAATGGCTCAACACGGACGGTGTTTGTTCCGCTGTTCAAGATATAAAATGCTGCAACTGTAGCTGCACCAGAACGCCACACAGCGATGTCATCCTTGCCGTCACCATCGAAATCGCCAGAAACATTCGTGTCACCGGTGATGCCCCAGCGTGATGCTGCGGTTGCTGCGGCGGAACCATTGAGATTCCAGAACCATGTACGTAAACCGCCGGTGTCACGAGTAACAACCCAATCGGTCTTGCCATCACCGTTAAAGTCGACCGGTGCATCCCCAGCCGGAGCCGCAACCGGAGTGTAGTTGAATGTATCGATACCGATGATGTTCGAATTGTTACCCGCTGGCCCGGCATCTTCGACAAAGTAGCGGATCGCGATCCGACCGCTCGTCGGTGTCGGCACCTGTGCAGCCGTTAGTACGATCGTCTGTAATGTCCAAGCCTCGGGATAGCCGCCTAAATCATAGTTCGGATTAATATCGAGGACCTTGGTCGTAAAGTCGCCAACCGATGTTTCGAGAACTCCGGTTCCTACATTCGTGCTTGTACCCGCAAGCGAGATGCGAACCTGCAACCTGTCTGGGAATGCACTAGCGGCGACCGTACGGGTGTAAAACGAGATCGTATCGCCCGCACTAAGCGTTCGTACTGGGGTCACAAGAAAGTTGCTAATAGTGTTCGTGCCGGTCGAATTGTTAAAATTCGCTCCTATCCACGCCGTTGCTGGCCCGGTTTGAGCCGTCCATGTGGTTCCACCCTGAAACCAACCCGTGGTGCCAACAGGCGAACTGTTGTTCTGGGTAAACCAGCCTGAAACGGGAACGACATCGAAGCCTTCAGAAAGTGCCTGGGCACGTGACTCGACTACGCCGAGCACGGCCAAAAATCCTACGAGTGCCAGCAGCCTAAAACTGCCATATTT
>Ga0209023_10001006_pt1 | contig 39632 bp, 34 predicted proteins | sample LakOneMetagenome_FD_187468 | JGI IMG/M metagenome (GOLD analysis project Ga0209023, IMG submission 187468) | Freshwater and sediment microbial communities from Lake Erie, Canada (SPAdes) (version 2) | ecosystem: Environmental > Aquatic > Freshwater > Lentic | place: Lake Erie, Canada...
ATCTAAGCTCTCGACCGCGATCGAGCTCGGCTATCAGGGCATTACGCTCAATATCGGCAAGGACAAGAACAAGGGGCCGCTCAGCCAGTCCGCCAAGGTACGGCAGGCGCTCGATCTCTCAATCGACCGCGAAGCCATTAACCAGGTGGTGTTCAACGGCGAATTCAAACCCGGCAATCAATGGGTCAACCCCGATCATCCCTATTATCAAAAATCGTTCCCGATCCAGCCGCGCGACGTCGCCAAGGCAAAGGTGCTGTTGAAGGAAGCCGGCGTGACGCCGCCGGTTGCCGTCGACTTCATGGTGCCGAAGGGCGCGGAGACCGAAGCCGTGGCCCAGGTCGTGCAATCGATGGCGGCGGAAGCCGGCTTCGACATGAAGATCAGGGTCACCGAGTTTGCGACTTCGCTGAAGCAGGCCGAAGCCGGCGAATACCAGGCCTTCATGCTGGCCTGGAGCGGACGGATCGATCCCGACGGCAACGCCTACATCTTCCTGCACAAGGACGCGCCGCAGAACTACAGCGTGTGGGCCAATGCCGATGCCGACAAGGCGCTCGACGATGCCCGGCTGGTCACCGACATGGCGCAACGCAAGGCGCTGTACGAGAAGCTGACCAAACTGGAGCTGGATGAAGAGGCGATCCTCTACATCTATCATCGCCGCATCATCATCGCGCACACCACCAAGCTGGAAGGCTACAAGCAGATGCCGGACGGACTCGTGCGCGTCGTCGGGCTGAAGCTGAAGTGAGCGCGGCTTTCCCACTCTCGTGTCCCGGACGCGGTGCAGCGTGTTTACGCTGCTCCGCTGAGCCGGGACCCATTGATTTTACAAACTGGATCCCGGTTCTGCAGCGCACCGCTGCGCGCTGCACTGCGCCCGGGAAGCGATAGCGCCATGCTGAATTTTCTCGCGCGCCGAATCGTCCAGCTCATCCCGACACTGTTCTTCGTGTCGGTGCTGATCTTCTCGTTGCAGCATCTGCTGCCGGGCGACCCCGCGCTGGTCATGGCCGGCGAGGAGCGCGATCCCGCCGTGATCGAGCAGATCCGCCAGCAGTACAAGCTGGATCAGCCGGTGCTGGTGCAGTACGTCTACTGGGTCAAGGGCGTGCTGTCCGGCGACTTCGGCGAATCGCTGCGCAACAAGATGCCGGTGCGGGAACTGATCGCGCAAAAACTGCCGGTGACGATGCAGGTGGCGGGAATGGCGATCGTGATCGCGTTTCTGATCGGCATCCCCGCCGGCATCGTCTCGGCGGTCAAGAAAGGTACGGCGTGGGACTACGGCGCCAACCTGTTCGCGCTGTGGGGCATCTCGACGCCGAATTTCTGGCTCGGCATCATGCTGATTTTCCTGTTCTCGATCGAGCTGGGCTGGCTGCCGGCGTCGGGCTACGTGTCGCTCGGCGAGAACTGGCGCGCCAGCCTCGCCTCCACCATCATGCCGGCCTTCGTGCTCGGCAACGCCATCGCGGCGATCCTGATGCGGCATACCCGCAGCGCCATGCTGCAGGTGCTGGAAAGCGACTACGTCCGCACCGCCCGCGCCAAGGGGCTCTCCGAGCGCTCGGTAATCCTCAAGCACGCGATGCGCAACGCGCTGACGCCGGTCATCACGCTCGGTGCGCTCGAACTGGGAACGTTGTTGTCCGGCGCGGTGCTGACCGAGCAGATTTTCTCGATTCCGGGCTTCGGCAAGCTGATCGTCGATGCCGTGTTCAACCGCGATTACGCGGTCGTGCAGGGCGTCGTGCTGACGACGGCAACGATCTACATCACGCTCAATCTCGTTGCCGACATCGCCTACATCCTCGTCAACCCGCGGCTGAGGGCGTGATGACCGACGCCGCGCTCAGCACGATCCCGATCGTTCCCGATGAGCTGGAGAGTCCGGCGCGGCGCGCGCTGCGGCGGCTGTTGCAGCGCAAGGGCGCCGTGGTCGGCCTCGTGGTAATCGCGACGTTTATCCTGCTCGCCTTGTTTGCACCGCTGGTTGTGCCCTACGATCCGATCGCGACGAGCTGGTCGCTGGTGCGCAAGCCTCCCACGGCGGCACACTGGTTCGGCACCGACGAACTCGGACGCGACATCCTCGCCCGCGTCATCTACGGCGCCCGGGCCTCGCTGCTGGCGGGTGCGATCTCGGTCGGGATCGCGCTCGGGATCGGCGTACCGCTTGGATTGCTGTCGGGCTATCGCGGCGGCTTCATCGACGCGCTGATCAGCCGCATCACCGATGCGATGCTCGCCTGCCCGTTCCTGATCCTCGCCATTGCACTGGCGGCGTTCCTGGGCCCGAGCCTCGGCAATGCCATGATCGCGATCGGCATCTCGGCGACGCCGATCTTCGTGCGGCTGACGCGCGGCCAGGTGATGAGCGTCAAGGTCGAGGACTATGTCGAGGCCGCCCGCGCCATGGGCAATCCGCGCTGGCGCATTGCGCTGTTTCACATCCTGCCGAACATCATGCCGGCGCTGTTGGTGCAGGCGACGTTGTCGATTGCGGCTGCCATCATCGCCGAAGCCGCGCTATCGTTCCTCGGCCTCGGCCAGCAGCCGCCGGCGCCGTCCTGGGGCAGCATGCTGAACGCCGCGCAACGATTTCTCACCAACGCGCCGTGGATGGCGATCTGGCCGGGATTGGCGATCTTTCTGGTGGTGCTGTCGTTCAACCTGGTCGGCGACGGATTGCGCGATGCGCTGGATCCGAGGGAGCGGTGAAGAGCATGTAGCCCGGGTGAGCGAAGCTGACGTGATCTGTTAAATCACCACTTCCCGCATCACCCTGCGGCAGTCCATCTCGTATTCGAGGTCGATCACCGGCGGCCGAGCGAAGTGCCAGGTCAGCCCCGCCCGCACGGCGCCGCGACGCACCAGCGCGTCGGCAAGAACCGGATGGAAATCGTGGATGGTGTAGGTCTGCGTCGCCGTCACGTCCTTCCAGCCGTGACCGAACTCGGCCATGCGCTTTTCCATGACGCTGACGACATAGCGGACCTTTTCCGCGATCCCGCCGGGGCTGATGTCGCGATAGCGCACCGTTCGTTCGGCGTAGCTGGCATTGCCTTCCTGCGACTCGCCGCTGCCGGCGATCACGAAAGTCGGCGTGGCATTCTGGCTCGGCCGCGTGAACGAGAACGCGTGAAATGACGGCTCCGCCGGCGGATCGATCTCGGGACAGACGTTGCTGCGCGCTACCGGATTGGTCTTGCCGTCGTAGATGCCCCACTCGGTCAGCGTCTTGACATAGTGCAGGTTGAAATTCCGGAACCCCTCGTCGGTGAACGCCGCCGGCGAGCGCAGCTCGCAGGCGCAGAACGAGGTCAGTGGCCGCCCTGCGGCCTTGATGTATTCCGCGGCCCGCGCGAACCCTTCCGCCAGCGGCAGCCATTTGTCGAAGCGAACGCGCTCGATTTCATAGCCGGGGTTGGCCGCAGCTCCTGCCGAGTACTGGAACACGCCCGGAATGAACCGGTAATTGCCGGCGGCAAAGTCGCTGGTCATCTCGCTCCCCTTTTTTCTTGTTATTCGAGCTGCATGCGGACGCCCTTGGCGCCGTTCAACAGCCGCTTGAGATGAAAACCCGCCAGCGCATCGTCGGCGTGGACACCGACCAGAGCCGCAAATGCCGGCATCGCCGTGGCATCACCGGCCTCCAGTTTGCTGAAGGCGTCGACATACTGCGCCGTGACAGGCGCCGCGAACTGTGCATCCTGCAACGGTTCGAAGGCGCGAAGCGGTTCGCTGCGGCCGCGCAGCACGATATCGCCGACCGGGCGGCCCTGAAAATTGCCGGCGGCGTCGGCTGCCGCGGCGCTGACGCAAATCCGGGTGCCGAGATACTTGTTGGCGGCCTCCAGCCTCGCTGCGGTATTGATGGTATCGCCATAGGCCGTGTAGTCGAAAAAACGGCTGCCGCCGAAATTGCCGACCAGCGCCGGTCCGGCGTGGACCCCGATCCGCGTGGCGCCGAACTTGACGCCCTTTTCCTTCCAGCGCTCGCTGAACGCCTGCGCCCACAGATCAAGGTCGTGCGCACAGGCGATGGCGCGCCTGGCGTAATCCGGCTGGTCGCCGGGCGCGTTGAACAGCACCTGGATGGCGTCGCCGATGATCTTGGCGACCGTACCTTCATGGGCAAACACGACATCGGTCATGCCACCCACATATTCGTTGAGAAGCGTGCCCAGCACTTCCGGCGCCACGGTTTCCACCAGAGAGGTGAAGCCGGTGATGTCGGTGAAGATGGTCGCGATCTCGCGCCAGTGCACTTCCATGCCGTCACTGTCGCCGACCGCCGCGAGACGGCTGGCAATCTGCGGCGAAAAATACCGCGACAGCGAGGCATGTGCGCGCTCGGCCTCGAGCTGGCGGCGGCGGGCGTCGCGCATCATTTCGACATGGCGGATGGTCTTGTCGATCGTCATTTCGAGATCGCCGAAATCGATCGGCTTGGTCAGGAAGTCGAACGCGCCGCGATTCATCGCGGTGCGAATGTTGCTCATGTCGCCATAGGCCGAAACGATGACGGTCGATTTCTTGTCCTCGGCCTCCTGCAGCTTCGCCAGCAGCGACAGCCCGTCCATCCTGGGCATGTTGATGTCGGAGACCACCATGTCGACGTGCGGATGCTGCTCGATCGAGGCCAGCGCCTCGATACCGTCGTGGGCGAACATGAACGTCACCGCGCCGTCGCGAATCTGACGACGGAATTTCTGCAGCACCAGCGCCTCGAGATCGGGCTCGTCATCGACAACGAGGATGGTCGCGGTCATGCGGCCTGCCCGAGCCGATTGTCGATCTCGAGCCGCAGCAGCGCGAAGTCGATCGGCTTGGTCAACAGACCGATCGCGCCGTTCTCGATCGCCTTGCGGCGGGTTTCGGCATCGCCATAGGCGGTGATCATGATCACGGGCACGTCGGGCCGCTCGGCGCGCACCTTCGGCAGCATTTCCAGACCGGTCATGCCGGGCATGTTGATATCCGACAGGATCAGGATCAGCGAAGGATCCTTGACCTCGGCGGCGCGCGCCAGCGCCATCTGCGCCGACGAGGCAAATTCCATGGTAAAGCGGCCTGATTTCAAATCGCGGCGGAACTGCTGACGAAACAAGGCTTCAACATCGGGCTCATCATCCACGACCAGTATATAAACGCTCAATTCCTGCCTCCGGTAATCGACTGTGCCGCCCCGGTTCGAGGCAGCGTAATGGTGAATTCGGTAAATGCGCCGGGCTCGGTCGCGACATCAATGGTACCGCCATGCTGTTTCACGATGATGTCGTGACTCATCGACAGTCCGAGGCCAGTACCCTCGCCTGCCGGCTTGGTGGTGAAAAACGGGTTGAACATCTTCTCCTTCACCTCGGGCGGAATCCCGGTGCCGTTGTCGCGGATCCGGATTTCCACCTTGTTGCCGAGGTTCCTGGTGGTCGCGCTCAAAGCGGGCTCAAAACCTTCCTCGCCGGCATCCTTGCGCTTGGTGGCGGCATAGAACCCGTTCGAGATCAGGTTGAGGAAGACGCGGGTGATCTCCTGCGGATAGAGGTCGATCTGGCCTGCGGCGGGATCGAAGTCGCGCTGCAGCGTGATGTTGAAGCCGGCCTTTTCGGCGCGCGCGCCGTGATAGGCGAGATTGAGGCTCTCCTCGACAATCGCGTTGATGTCGGCGGGCCGGTGCTCGCCCGAGCCCTCGCGCGAATGCAGCAGCATGTTCTTGACGATCGAGTCAGCGCGCTTGCCGTGCTGCACGACCTTTTCGAGATTGCCCTTCAGCATATGGGTGAGTTCATCGATCTCTTCGCGCGTCTTCTCGTCCAGCGCCGCCGGTTTCAGCACGTCGTTCAACTCGTCGATCAGCTCTCCCGACAACGCTGCGAAATTATTGACGAAGTTGAGCGGGTTCTTGATCTCGTGCGCGATGCCGGCAGTCAATTGGCCGAGCGAAGCCAGCTTCTCGGTCTGCACGAGGCGGTCCTGCGCGGTGCGCAGTTCGTCGAGCGAAGCCGAAAGCTCCTTGGTGCGCTCCTGCACCTGGTCGAACAGGCGTACATTCTCGATAGCAATGACGGCCTGGTCGGCAAAGGTCTGGACCAGCTCGACCTGGCGAGAAGTAAACGCCCCTGGCTCCGTCCTTGCCAACAACAGCACGCCTTCCACCCCGCCGTCGCGCATCAGCGGCACCGCAAGGACCGCCCTGTATTCACCGATCACCGCCGCAGGACCAAAATTATACTCGGGGTCCAGCCTCACATCGGGAACGTGTGCAGTCTTTCCGTCCATAAAGACCCGACCGGTAATGGTATTGCGGTTCGGCTTGATTGGATTGGCTTTCATAAATTCAATGAAGGCCGGTGTGGCACCAGATTCGGCCTGCAGCCGCATGACATCGCCATCACGCAGGTTGATAATGCCCTGCGATGCCCCGCAGAGCGCCTTGGCCGATTCCGTCAGCGTCGTCAGCACCGACTTCAGATCGAACGCGGAACGGCTGATGACCTTGAGCACGTCGGCGGTCGCGGTCTGCTGCCGCAGCGACTCGCTCAGTTCCGCGGTCCGCTGCTCGACCTTGTTTTCGAGGTCGGCGTAGGATTCCTGCAACCGTGCGCCCATGTCGTTGAACTGGTTGGCAAGGCCTTCCAGTTCGTCGCCGGTCTTGATCGAGATGCGCTGCGCAAAATCGCCTCCGCCGATCCGCTCCGCACCGGCGCTCAGCGCCCGGATCGGGCCGACCATGCGCCGGGCCAGGAAGATTCCGGCGAGCACCGCGAAGATCGACGCTCCCGCCAACACGATCGAGAGCCGTTGCAACGCCTGGTACAGCGACGCGTAGGCCTCGCTCACCGGCAACTCGACGAACATGGTCCAGCGGAGCGGCGCGATCGGCGCGGACGCCGTCAGCACCTCCTGGCCCTGGATGTTCAGCTCACCCTCTAACGCGGCTGCCGGATCCGCGTTGCCCGCCTGTGCCGCCTGCACCTGCACCAGCTTCGACATGTCGGTGTTGCGTAAAACAAGGCTGATGTCTGGATGGGCGATCAGCCGCCCCTGCGATCCCACGACGTAGGCATGACCGCGCTCGCCGACCTTGATCTGCGAGACCACGTCCCAGATCAGCTTGAGATTGACTTCGGCAATGCTGACCCCGGCGTCCTTGCGGGTCCCGGCCAGCGCCAACGTCATGTAGGGCTCGGACTCCCGACGGAAGTAGACCGGCCCGTAATAGACCTTGTTGGCGACGGCCTCGGTGAATTTCGGGTCCTTGGAAAGGTCGAGGCCGGAGTCCACGACATCCATGGCCAGCCGCGAGACCCGCAGGCGCTCCTTGCCGGTCGAATCGATCTGCGACAGCTCGGTAATGGCCGGCACCTGCCGCAGCAGCCGGAGCGCGTCAAAACGCCGGTCCTGGATCGAGCCCGCCGACCACGGCAGTTGCGTGGTCCAGCCAAGCTGGCTTTCGATTTCCTTGATGAACTGGCCGATCTTGGCGGCGGCCGCCTCGGCCTGTTCGTGTTGAATCCGGATCAACGCCGCCTTGTGCTCGCGGTAATAGAAGAAAACCTCGAAAATCCCGTTGGAAAGCAGCGCCACGCCCACCACCGCGACGAACAGCGCGACATATTTGGCGAACAGGCGGGCTCGAACCTTCGGCGCGGGAGTTTCCTGCACGGACGGCGCGACCGCCGCAGGCGATGCCGCCAGCGTCCGCCCCTCGGGCGTATCGGGATGCAGGGAAATGCTCATTCCGCCCAAGTTAGCAAGAACACAGGAACTTGTCTCTTGCTGCAATGCGGTAAGTCACGTGATTGCTTCGCCGGTTTGGCGCCAGGGCCAAACCGGCGGCCGGCATGAAAAAGGCGGCAACGGCCATTGCCGCTGCCGCCTCGTTTTCTTTACCGCCGACCAGACTCAGGTCGGCCTGAGCGCCTCACGGCCGAGATCGAAATCGGCGATCTCCTTGGTGCGCTGGGACTCCGCATTGGCGCGGTGGTCGGTGGCCATCCAGACATAGACCGCCGGCAGCACGAACAGCGTGAACAGCGTGCCGATCGACATGCCGGAGACCACGACGAGACCGATCGAGAACCGGCTCGCGGCGCCGGCGCCCGTGGCTGTCAGAAGCGGGATCAGGCCGGTGACCATCGCCGCCGTCGTCATCAGGATCGGACGCAGCCGGATCCGGGCCGCCATCTCGATCGCCGAACGCTTGTCGAGACCTTCCTTGAGCTGCAGCTCGTTGGCGAACTCCACCATCAGGATGCCGTGCTTGCTGATCAGGCCGACCAGCGTCAGCAATCCGACCTGAGTATAGATGTTGATGGTCGCGACGCCGAAGAACAGCGGGATCAACGCGCCGACGATCGCCATGGGAACGCTGATCATGATCACCAGGGGATCGCGCAGGCTTTCGAACTGCGCAGCCAGCACCAGGAAGATGATGATCAGCGCAAAACCGAAGGTGATGGCGAGCTGATTGCCTTCCTGCACATACTGGCGGGAGTCGGCCAGATAATCGTGGCCAAAGCCGGCCGGCAGTTTCTTGGCTTCACCCTCCAGGAAGTCCACCGCCTGCCCGACGGTCACGCCCGGCATCGGCACTGCCTGGAAGGTGGCGGAGTTGAGCTGGTTGTAATGCGTCAGCGAATTCGGATCGGTCGCGGTCTCGATCGACACGATGGTCGACAGCGGAACCAGTTGCCCGGTGTTGGTCGGAACATAGTAGCCGCCGAGCGATTCCGGTGACAGGCGCATGCCGCGCGGCACCTGCGGGATCACCTGGTAGGAGCGCCCCTCGAGGTTGAAGCGGTTGACGTAATTGCCGCCGAGCAGCGTCTGCAACGTACCGCCCACCTGCGCCATGTTGATGCCGAGATCGCTCGCCTTGGAACGGTCGATGGAAACGCGCACCACCGGCTGGTTGAAGTCGAGATCGCTGTCGGACACGATGAACAGGCCACTCTTGCGCGCCGCGTCCTTGAGTTTGGCCATCTGCTCATAGACGGCCCGGAAACCGGAGGTCGAATTGATCACCATCTGCACCGGCAGGCCGCCGGGCCCGCCCGGCAACGGCGGCAGGTTGAACGCAAACGCCTGAACGCCTTCGATCTTGCTGAGTTCGGCCTGCACAAGCGGCTTCAGCTTGATCGAGGAACGAACACGTTCGTCCCAAGGCTTCAGCAGCATGCCGGCAATGCCGCCCTGCGGCCCGTTGATGCCGTTCAGAACGAAGCGAAGGTCGGTTTCCGGGAACTTGGCAAAGGCCTTGTCGAGCTTATCGCCGTAAAAGTCGACGTAGTCGATGTTGGCGTATTTCGGTGCCTTGGTCACCGAGAACACGATGCCCTGGTCCTCTTCAGGCGCCAATTCCCTGGCGGTGTTCAGATAGAGAAAGCCGACCAGACCGAGCATCGTCAGTGCAAACAGCCCGGTGACGGGACGGTAGTCGAGCGAGCGGTCGAGCTGACGGCCATACCAGCGCGTCATCGCACCGAATACCCGGTTTACGATCTTGGCGAATCGCCCCTCTTCCGCGCTCTTGAGGAAGATCGAGCACATCATCGGCGACAGCGTCAGCGCGATCACGCCGGACACGATCACCGAACCCGCCAGCGTAAAGGCGAATTCGCGGAACAACGAGCCGGTCAGGCCGCCGAGGAAGCCGATCGGCGCGTACACGGCCGCCAGCGTGATCGTCATCGAGATGACGGGACCGACGATTTCGCGCGCACCCTGCAGCGACGCCTGCACCGGGGTTTTGCCTTCCTCCAGATGCCGATGGATGTTCTCCACCACCACGATGGCGTCGTCGACCACGAGCCCGATCGCCAGCACCATCGCCAGCAGCGTCAGCAGGTTGAAGCTGAAGCCCAGCGCCAGCATCATGCTGCAGACGCCGATCAGCGACAGCGGAATCGTGACGACGGGAATGACGACCGAGCGGAACGAGGCCAAAAACAGGAAGATCACCACGACGACGATCAGCACGGCTTCGCCGAGCGTCTTCTCGACCTCGTCGATCGACGACTGAATGAACTTGGTGGAATCGTAGGCCACCTTCATCTTCATCGAGGGCGGCAAGTTGCGCTCCATCTCCGGAAACAGCGCGCGAACGCCCTTGACCAGCGTCAGCGGGTTGCCCTGCGGGGTCGCCTGCACGCCGATGAAGATCGCGCGCTCGCCGCTGAAAGCGACGCTCGCATCCGTGCTCTGGGCTGCAAGTTCGACGGTCGCGATATCCTCTACCCGCACGAAGCCGCCGTCCTTGGACTTGACGATCATCTTCTTGAACTGATCGAGGTTCCGCAGATCCGTGTTCGTTTGAATGTTCGAAACGATGAGATAGCCCTTGGCCTGACCGGCCGCGGCCTGGAAGTTGTTGGCCTGGATCGCCGCCTGGACGTCGGTCGGCGATACGCCACGGCCCGCCATCTTCACCGGATCAAGCCACAATCGCATCGCGAACGTTTGGCCGCCGAGGATATCGGCGGACGCCACGCCGTCGACGGTCGACAGCACCGGTTGGACCACGCGCGTCAGGTAGTCCGAGATCGCCGAACCGGACAATTCGTCACTGGAAAATCCGAGATACATCACGGCCGTGGTCTGGCCCGTCGTCTTGGTCACGATCGGATCGTTGGATTCCTTCGGGATCAGGTATTTGACCGAGTTCGTCTTGGCGAGAACTTCGGTCAGCGCCTGGTTCGGATCGAAATTCAGCTTGATGTAGACTTGGATCGTGCTCGTGCCCTGCACGGACGATGAAGTGATGTAGTCGACGCCTTCGGCCGAGGCGATCGCCTGCTCGATCGGCGTGGTGATGAAGCCTTGAATCAAATCGGCCGACGCGCCCGGATAGACCGTCGTGACGTTGATCACCGTGTTCGACAGCTTCGGATATTGCCGGATCGGCAAGACGCTGGCAGCGCGCAAACCGATCAGGAGAATCAGCAGGCTGACGACGACCGCCAGGACCGGACGCTTGATGAAGATATCGGTAAAGGCCATCGCTGGTTATCCAGGTGAGTATACAAGATTGGGCATGGCCTCTTCGCGAGACCCTGCTCGAATTTGGCAAACGCGTCCTAGTAGCGCGGCGGCTTCGCAGGTATCGGCGGCGTCGGGTCGGTCGAGATCGTAACGGCCGCGCCCGATTGCAGCTTGAGCTGTCCCACCGCGATCACGCGATCGCCGTCCTTCAACCCCTTGAGGATTTCCGCACGCCCGTTTACGCGATTGCCCGTCTGCACGAACGTTCGCGTTACCGTGAGGCTGGTCTTGCCGTCCTCCGCCTTCTTCTCGGTGACGAGGTAGACGGAATCGCCGTAGAGCGTGTAGTCGACGGCAGTTTCGGGAATCGTGATCACCGGCGGCTTGTCCGGCAGCACCACGCTGGTGGTCGCGAACATGCCGGGCTTGAGGATACGATCAGGATTCTGGACGGTCGCCTGCACCCGGATGTTGCGGGTGTCGGCGGCGATCTGCGGTTCGATCGTCGTGATCGTGCCCTCGAAGGTGCGGCCCGGATAGGCATCGACCGCGATGCGGACGATCTGTCCGACCTTGAGCGTGCCGGAGTCCTTTTCCGTTACGGTAAAGTTCGCGTAGAGCGCCGACAAATCGGTCAGCGAGACGATCTGCGTCCCCGCGGTCAGATATTGTCCGACCTCGACCTTGCGCACGCCGAGCTCACCGTCGAACGGCGCCCGCACCAGCTTCTGCGAAATCACGGCTTCGGTCCTGGCGATGCCGGCGTTGGCCTGATCGAACGACGACTGCGCCTGGTCGACGGTCGCCTGCGGCCCGAACTGGCGCGCAGCCAGTTGCTTGGCGCGATCGAGCGAGAGCTGCGCCATGGTCGACTGCGCCTTGAAGCTGGCGAGATCGGCCTGCTCCGGACCATCGAACATCTGCAGCAACGGCGTGCCGGCTTTTACGCTGGCGCCCGCGGTGAACATGATCTCGGTGATGCGTCCATTGACGTCCGACGTGACATTGACCTGATGCACCGCGGCAAGATCACCGACCGCAGCCAGGAGATTCGGAATGGTTTCGGACTTCGCCGTGGCGACGTTGACGCTGACGGGCGGCTGCGGCTTGCTGAAAATCTCCTTGAACAGGTTGGGCAAGAAGACAAACTTGAAGAACACCAGACCAGCCACCAACGCCGCGAGCACGGTGCCTACGATCAAGAACCAGCGCACCGGACGGACCGGACGCTTGTGCGGCTTGTCGGCGATCGGCTGGCCCGACAGTTTGGGTTCAGTCACGATATTCATGTCATGCACTTTCTGCAGTTACCGATTGTCCCGAATTCGGCGACAGCTCGCAGTCCAGATGGGAAGCAATTGCGGCCTCGTTAAGTCCGATGCCGCGCAGGATGAATTGGCAAAGCTGCCACTCGACGCCGGCGGCATTGCCATAGGAAAGACAGGGCACCGACGGAAGCCGCGTCAGCGCGGCCATCAGCACGGTGTGGTGGGCGAACCAGAACAGGTTGAGCGGATTGCTGCCGATCCGCGCGGCGTCGCCGGCCGCAACCGCGCTTTCGATCGATGCTGTGAAAACCGGCCCGATCAAGCCGCCGATCTTGTCGTAGAGCAGGCGTGCAAACTCGCCGTCGTCGAGATGACTGGTCGTCATCAGCCGCAACCGCTGCGCTTCCTCGGGATCCGACCCGTCAGACACTTCCATGAAATGCCCGACCATGCCTTTGATCAGTTCGACCAGCGTGCCGGTCGACGGTTCCTGGCCGAGCAGGTTCGCGAAGTCAGGATCGGCCTCGCATTCTTCCGCCAGGATTTCGGCGTAGAGCGCCGCCTTGGAGGGGAAGTGCTTGAACAGCAAACCTTCCGAGATGGCCGCCGCCGCCGCCACGCTCTTGGTGGTGGTGCCGGCAAAGCCATGGCGGGCGAAGCACCGCTTGGCGGCGCTCAGGATCAACTGGCGCCGCAAATCACTTGTCATGCGAAGGGTAGACATGGGCGCGTGAGTAATCACTCACCTTGCAAGTGTCAAGGATTTATTGCAGTGCGGAACGGCCGTTTCGGACCGAATTGGCTGAAATCGCCATCACCCGCAGAGTGCCTTGACCGCGGCGGCTCCGGAATTAAGATAGTTGCAGATGCGACTAATTCCGATCGCGCATTCCTTCCAGCCTTCACAGCAGGCCCGACGCAGCATGAGTTTGGACACACGCGAGCTGGCTGACACGTTCGATCTCGAGAAGCTGACGCCGGAATTCTATGCCGATCCTTACCCGACCTACCGCGCGCTGCGGGAGCACCAGCCCATCAAGCGGTTGCCGAACGGCTCCTGGTTCCTGACCCGCTATGACGATCTGGTCACGGCCTACAAGAACACCAAGGTGTTCTCTTCGGACAAGAAGAAGGAGTTCGCGCCCAAATACGGCGCCTCGCTGCTCTACGAGCACCACACCACCAGCCTCGTCTTCAACGACCCCCCTGCCCACACACGGGTGCGGCGCCTGATCATGGGCGCGCTGTCGCCGCGCGCGATCGCGGGCATGGAGCCCGACCTGATTGCGCTGGTCGACCGATTGCTCGACGCCGTCGCCGCCAAAGGCCGGTTCGACCTGATCGACGACTTCGCCAGTGCCATCCCGATCGAGGTGATCGGCAATCTGCTCGACGTGCCCCAGGACGAACGCGGACCGTTGCGCGACTGGTCGCTGGCGATCCTGGGCGCGCTCGAGCCGGTGGTCAGCCCGGAAGCCTTTGCGCGCGGCAACAAGGCGGTGCAGGATTTTCTCGCCTATCTCGAAGGTCTGGTGGCGCGCCGCCGCGCCAGGCCGGGCAACCCCGAACGCGACGTGCTGACGCGGCTGATCCAAGGTGAAAATAACGGCGAAGAAGATGGCGAGCGGCTGACGGAAAAGGAATTGCTGCACAACTGCATTTTCCTGCTCAACGCCGGCCATGAGACCACCACCAACCTGATCGGCAACGGGCTGGTGGCGCTGCTGGGTCATCCCCTCGAAAAGCAGCGGCTGATCGGCGACCCGACGCTGATCAAGACCGCGGTCGAGGAAATGCTGCGCTATGAAAGCTCGAACCAGCTCGGCAACCGCATGACGGTCGAGCCGTTCGAACTCGGCGGCATCGCGATGCCTTCAGGGACGCCGGTGACGCTGTGCATCGGCGCCGCCAATCGCGATCCCGCGCAGTTCGCCGATCCCGAACGTCTCGATGTCGGCCGCACGCCGAACCGGCATCTTGCTTTCGGAACCGGCGCGCATCAATGCGCAGGAATGGCGCTGGCACGGCTGGAAGGCGCGATCGCAATCTCGCGCTTTCTGGCGCGGCTTCCGAACTACGCGCTCGGCGGCGAACCGGTGCGCGGCGGCCGGGTTCGGTTTCGGGGATTTTTGAGCGTGCCGTGCCGGATCGGATGAGCCGCGTCCCGGCTGACCGAAATTAAAATCCGCTTTTGCGCGACCGGCTATATCTATTGCGCGCCAGCTTGCTACCTTCGTGACGTTCGATGCGCTTCTATGCACCGGACGACATCAACTCCAGGGAGAGCCCCCATGGCCAAGGGTGAGCAAAAGAGCAATCGCGAAAAGAAAAAGCCGAAGAAGGACAAGATCAAGACCATCGCCGCGGCACCGAGCCAGAAGGGCGTCGGGGGCGTGCAGACCGGCTACGGCAACAAGAAATAGCGCGAAGCCGGCGGATCGGCGCGACCGCCGCCGGGATCACCGGGTCGGACTGCGCGGATGCGCGTCCGCCCGGACTCGATAGCCGCTAGTTTCCAGCGGTATTGAAGCGCGAGAGATCGCAATCCTTCTCGGCGTATCTGGTTCGGCGCAGGCCTTCGCTGTCGACCTCGACGGCAGGCTTGCAACGCGCGGTCCATTCGGACTCGGCCTGCCGGTCGGCCTTTTGCTCCTCTTCAGTGCGCGCATAGACCTTGATCGTGGCGCGGCTCCCGACGGCGAAGTCGGTCGACTGGCTCGGGAGCAGCGGAGTGCCGTTCCGAAGGGCCGACGCCTTGGCATCGGCCGCGGCCTGCCTTTCATAGATGGCTTGCCTGGAGTCGGCGGCGTGTCCGTGATCCATCGCGAACTGGGCTGACGCTGACGAGATCGACGCGACGACAATCGAGACGGCGAAAACGATACGCATGTTGGTTGCCTCATGAAATAAGCACTGCCATCAGCAATGACGGGCAGGCATTGAGGCGCGGTAAAGCAATGCGGCTAACCGCATCGCAATTTTCCGATGAGAATTTAGCTAAATTTGCGACGATCAAAATGCGTCGCGGACATTCAGAAAGGCAGCAGCGTCAATTCATCAAGATGTAGCTTGCGCCGACGGAGCAATTCCATCGGCCGTGTCAGCGGATTACTCGGTGCGACCGAATTCGCAGCCCTTCTTGGCGTAGACCAGACGGCCGACACCTTCGCTGTCGACGGTGCGCACCGGCTTGCAGAACGCTTCCCATTTTTCGATCGAGGCGCGGCGCGCCTTTTCGTCTTCGCGCGCCTGCGCCTCGTCGATCGGCGGCTGATCGCGGTACGAGGTGGTGCACACCCGGCCATAGAACCGGCTCCAGGTGCAGCGCTCGACGACGTCCCATCCGCTGGCCTGGGCCGAGGTGGACAGCAATGCGAGAGTCGCAATCGCGTAAAGAATTTTCATGTTGACGCTCTTCGGTAAGGAAACATCATCCTTACGAAACATCTAACGCGCGAGCGCAGGCGGGCACAATGATAACCCTTTGTTAAGCTGAATACCCCCGAAAAAGGTTAAATCTGGAACCGGAGAATCCGGGTGCGCATGTTTGCGGCGTGCGATTGCGAAACAAGTTCGCTCAACCTTGGCACAGCGCAGATATCGCGCTGTGCAGGCTTGATACACCGCTTCGAGCGCGCGCTTTTCTCTCTCTAGACGATCGCCCGGTGCCGCGCGATGCAGGTTTGCAAGACTTCGTCCATCGGCTTGCTCCACCAGTCGTTCGAGAAGATTTCGATCTCGGAATAGCCGGCAAAACCCTGCGCCTCGACCGCTGAACGCAACCGCTTGATGTCGATGACGCCGTCACCCATCATGCCGCGATCGTTCAGGATGTCCCTGGTCGGCACCAGCCAGTCACAGACGTGAAACGCCAGCAGGCGCTCTTTGCCGGCGCGCGCGATCTGCGCCAGCACCTCCGGATCCCACCAGATGTGATAGACGTCGAGCGCGACGCCGAGTGCGCCGCTGCGCGCAGGATTGAGCGCGTCGCAGATATCGAGCGCCTGCCTGGTCGTGTTCACGCAAGCACGATCCGCGGCGTAAGCGGGATGCAACGGCTCGATCGCGAGCGGCATGTTGGCGGTCTTCGCGTAGTCGAGCATCTCCGCAATGCCGTCATGCACCTCGGCCCGCGCACCTGCGATGTCCTTTGACGCCGCGCTGCCCGGTCGCGAATATTGCGGCAGGCCACCGGCGACCAGCACCACGCAGGGCGCGCCCAGCGCCTTGGCCTCGTCGACGGCGCGGCGGTTGTCGTCGCGTGCCTCGATCCGGTGGGCTGCATCGGCCACGAACATGCCGCCGCGGCAGTAGCCCGACAATTCCAGCCCGGCATCGCGCACCGCCTTGACGGCGCGGTCGAGGCCGATGGCCGCGACCTGGTCGCGCCAGGGATCGATCGCGCGGATGCCATGGCGCGCGCAGGCATCGATGATGGCGGTGAGATCGCCCTGTTTGCGGACGGTCGCCGTGTTCAGCGACAGCCAGCGATGGCCGTTGGAAAAGTCCCGCATCACGGCTCGATGCCGCGCGTGGCCAGCACGGTCTTCATCCGCCGCGTTGCCAGTTCAGGGTTGGACAACAGCCCGGCCTTGTCGGCGAGACGGAACAGCTCGGCCAGGTGCAAGGTCGAGCGCGTGCTCTCCTGCCCGCCGACCATCGTGAAATGGTCCTGATGACCGTTGAGATAGGCCATGAACACGATGCCGGTTTTGTAGAACCGGGTCGGCGCCTTGAAGATATGACGCGACAGCGGCACCGTCGGCCCGAGCACGTCGTGAAAACCGGCTTCGTCGCCGGCGGCGAGCCGCGACAGCGCGTAGGACGCCGCCGGCGCGATGGCGTCGAAGATGCCGAGCAGCGCGTGCGAAAAACCCTTGTCGTCGCCAGCAATCAATTCGGCATAGTTGAAATCGTCGCCGGTATACATCTTGACGTTCTCATCGAGCCGCCGGCGCATGTCGATCTCGCGCTGCTTGTCGAGCAGCGAGACCTTGACGCCATCGATCTTGGCGGCGTTGGCGTTGATGATGCCGACCGCGATGTCCATCGCGGTATCGAGGTTCGCGGTGCCCCAGTAATTCGCCAGCGCCGGATCGAACATGTCGCCGAGCCAGTGAATGATCACGGGCTCGCGCACTTGAGAAAGCACGCGATTGTAGACCTTGGCGTAATCGTCGGCGCTGCGGCCGAGTTTGGCCAGCGCCCGCGACGCCATCAGGATAATGCGGCCGCCGGCCTTTTCGACGGCTGCGATCTGCTCTTCATAAGCGCGGATCACGTCGTCGAGGTTCCCAGCATCCTCCACCGCGAGGTGATCGGTGCCGGCGCCGGAAAACACCAGCGCGCCGCCCCTCGCCTTTGCCGCCCGCACCGAACGTTGGATCAATTCCAGTGAGGTCGGCCAGTCCAGCCCCATGCCGCGCTGCGCGGTATCCATCGCCTCGGCAACGCCGAGGCCGAGATCCCAGATATGTTCGCGGAACGCAATGGTCCGGTCCCAATCGACCGCCGAGGTCAGCCAGGGATCACCATCCGCCAATGGATCGGACACCGTATGGGCGGCCGAGAAGGCGACGCGATTCAGCGTGCCTTCGAGCTTCGCCGGAAACGTCCGCGACGCCGCCAGGCGATAGTCTTCGATACGGCGATCGGCGGTCGGCAGCTTCAGGGATAACGAGGAGATCGGCAGGACCGGCTTGTTCATGATTGCGTCCTCACACCTTGATCGGGGCGACGTCGATCCAGCGCCGCTCGCGCCAGCTCTGCAGCGCGCATTCGGCGAGTTGCACGCCCTTGGCGCCCTCCAGCAACGTATATTTATACGGCGCGTCTTCACAGACGTGGCGGATGAACATTTCCCACTGCTCCTTGAAGCCGTTGTCGTAGACGACGTTTTCGGGAAGCTTCTGCCAGTCGGCATAGAAATCGTGGGTGCGCTTTTCGTCCGGGTTCCAGACCGGACGCGGCGTCGCCTGCCGGGCCTGGATCATGCACTCGGTGAGGCCGGCCACCGCCGATCCGTGGGTGCCGTCGACCTGGAAGGTGACGAGATCGTCGCGATAGACCCGCGTCACCCAGCTCATGTTGATGTGCGCGATCACACCGCCCTTGAGGCGGAAGGTGGCGTAGGCGGAGTCGTCCGCGGTCGCGGTGTACTTCTTGTTCTTCTCGTCGAACCGTTCGGGGATATCGGTGGTGCCGGTGCAGCTCACGCTCTCGACTTCGCCGAACAGGTTGTCGAGCACGTAGCGCCAGTGGCAGACCATGTCGAGGATGATGCCGCCGCCATCCTCACTGCGATAATTCCACGACGGCCGCTGCGCCTCCTGCCAGCCGCCCTCGAACACCCAGTAACCGAACTCGCCGCGCACCGAGAGCATGCGGCCGAAGAAGCCGCTATCGCGCAGGAAGGCCAACTTCTTCAGGCCGGGTAGAAACAATTTGTCCTGCACGGTACCGTGCTTGACGCCCTTGGCTTTGGCGAGCCGCAGCACCGCGACCGCCTCGTCCAGATTGGTTGCGATCGGCTTTTCGCAATAGACGTGCTTGCCGGCCTCGATCGCCTTGGTCAGCAACGTCGGCCGCGCCTGCGTGGTGGCGGCATCGAAGAAGATGGCGTCGTCCTTCGCCGCCAGCGCCTTGTCGAGATCGATCGACCAGCGCGTCACGCCAAAACGCTTGGCGAGGCGCTCGACCTTGTCGGCGTCGCGGCCGATCAGGATCGGATCGGGCAACATGCGATCGCCGTTGGCGAGCAACACGCCGCCCTGGTCGCGGATCGCGATGATGGAGCGGATGAGGTGCTGGTTCAGCCCCATGCGGCCGGTGACGCCGTTCATGATCAGGCCGAGGCGTTTGGTGGTCATACTGCTTTCTCCAAAGATACTTTTTCTGTCGGCTTTGCCAGCGGCGACATCGCGGCCCAGTCCGGATGTACGGCGGAAGCAAAGCCCGGTGTCGTCAGCGATTCCGTCAGGAGATCGCCGTCATGGATGGCGAGACGAACTTTGCGGCCGTCATCGGCATAAAGATCGGAATGCGCGGCCAGGAAGGCCTGCGCCTCGACGTCCGGCGTGTCGCCAAAGCCATCGACATAATGGTGACCGTTGCGCTCGGCATGGGTGACGCCGATCAGCGCACCGAGCGCGAGGTCCTGTTGTACGGCGAGCCCCGCCTGGCAGGTCAGGTCCTCGCCGGCGATGAAGCATTTTTGACCCGTCGCGCTCCATTTGGCCGCGCGGGTGGCGTTGATTACCGACTTGTAGATGCCCTTGCAGGATTTTGACGAGATGCCGCGATAGCCGAGCGCGCGGGCGACCGGGAACGCGTCATAGCAATCGTCGGCCTCGTCGATGATGAAGTCGCGGCGTGCCAGCGCGCCGAGCGGCGACGCCTTTGTGATGTCGCGCGGCATCGGCTGCTCGATATAGAGCAGCTTTGACGCAATGGGCTTGAGAGCGCTGCCGCGGTCGAGACGATCGGCCAGCAAGGCGAGCGCGGCCGGATCGGAATATTGCTCGTTGGCATCGAGGGTGACGTGGTAGTCGTGGCCGAGCTTCAGCAATTCCCGGCCAATCCGGATCAGGCGGTTGGTGTCGGCGTCGGGATCGCCGCCGAGCTTGAGCTTGAAGTAACGGGCGCCGGCGTTCTCCAGTGGGTCGGCGACGCCGCCTGCCCCTTCGACGATGTCGTCCATCCCGACGGTGTGCCGGATCGCGACACGTTCCAGACGCTTCCGGCCCGCGAGGAATCGCGCGACATCGTCGTTATCGAGATCGCGCGACAGTCGCGCGTCGATGCCACCGATATTGGCCGCCATGCCGTCGAAGAAATTGGTGTCGGGGGCGCGCAACAACGCATCGAGAACCGCCTTGTCGATCTCGGCAGGACCATAGGCCGCCGCCAGCGGCGGGATATCCTCCTTGGCGCAGGCTGCGACCTGCGGCCCGATACAGGCCGCATGAAGGCCGAACGCGGTCTCGTAGCTGGAATGCGCCAGATAGAGTTCGCGCGCGATCAGCAGCGAGCGTCGGAGCTCGGCCACGGTATCATCGGGCGACAGATGCGGCCGCTTGTCGAACCATTTCGGCACCAGGAACTCGGCGCTGGCGCCAGTGGCGCGGCCCCGCCCCTCAACTTCGATTTCAGCCCGTACGAACATCTGCGGCGTCGCGTTGACGACAACGGCGCCGAACCGGAACGGCCGGGCAAACCTGACCGGGCGTTCGAAGAACGAGATGTCTCGTACGATCAGGCGATACGGCATCGGGCCAGCTTTCAGTCCAGCGTGCCTTGGGTGAAGAAATGCTTGCGGATACGCTGCACCAGTTCGGTGAAGACGGGATCGGACATCGAATCAAGCGTACGCGGCCGCGGCAGCGGCACGTCGTAGATTGCGGCAATCGCACCCGGCCGTTCGGTCATGACCAGCACGCGGTCGGCGAGGAACACGGCTTCCGGAATCGAATGGGTGATCAACAGCACCGTCTTGCCGGTCTCGCGCTGGATCCGCATCAACTCGACATTCATCTTCTCCCGCGTCATGGCGTCGAGCGCGCCGAACGGCTCGTCCATCAGCATGATCTTGGGGTCGTGCACCAGCGCGCGGCAGATCGAAGCGCGCTGCTGCATGCCGCCCGACAACTGCCACGGCAGTTTCTTTTCAAATCCTTCGAGGCCAACGAGTTTGAGCAGCGCCTTGGCGCGCGCCAGATATTTTTCGCGCGGCAGCTTCTTCATGTCGATCGGCAGCATTACGTTCGACAGGATGTTGCGCCATGGCAGCAGCAATGCATTCTGGAACACGATGCCGACATTGCCGTGCGGCTTCGTCACCTGCTCGCCGTCGACGAGGATTTCACCGGTCGAGGGCGCCAGCAGTCCCGAGATCATCTTGAGCAAGGTAGACTTGCCGCAGCCGGACGGGCCGACGACGACAAAGAACTCGCCCTCGTTGATGTGAAAATCCAGCGGCTTCAGCGACGGCACATCGCCGTCGCGCGAACGGTAGGTTTTCGAGACGCCCGACAGCGTGATCCCCGGCGCCGCACCGGCAGCGCGGTCGGACACCAGGCGCAGATGTGCCGCGGGTTGATGGATCTCGGTTGGTTTCGTGGCGGGGTTCATGGGTCGATTCCGCTAGCGCAGGTCAGTCATTCCGGGATGGTCCGAAGGACCAGACCTCTGGGTGCAATTGCACCCAGGGGAAGTTCGAACTTCCGGGTTCGATGCTTCGCATCGCCCCGGAATGACGGAGTCAAGACCCGCCCTTCGGCAGATAGTCGTTGGTGTAGAACGCCTTCGGATTGTCCTTGGCCTTGGCGTCCAGCCCACCATACTCGACCATCAGGTTGACCGTATCGGTCATGTTCTGGTCGGTGACCTCGAACGGCCGCTTGGCCTTGGTTTCCGGCGTTCGGTACAGCGGGATCGTCAGCTCGAAGCCCTGCGTCAGCGTTTCGATCTTGCCGCCCTTCGGATTGGCATCGAGGATCGACTGCGCCGCGGCTTTCGGATCCTTCTCGGCGGCTTCGACCGCCTTGGTCGTTGCCGACATGAAGCGCTTGACGAGGTCGGCGTTGGCCTTGACGTAATCGGTGTTGGCGACGATGCCCGACGACACCATGTTGATGCCGTAGTCGGCGAACTTGATCGGATAGACATCCTTGCCGGTCGCGTCCTTGATCTTCATCGACTGGTCCATGACGTAGCCGAGCAACAGGTCAGCCTGGCCGTTGATGACGGCGTTGAGCTTGGTCTGACCGTCGCCGGCAACGGTCTGGAAGTCGCTCTCCTTCAAGCCGGTCTTCTTCAGGAACAGCGGCCAGATCTGGGTCATCGAATCGGCCGGCGTGATCGCGACGGTCTTGCCCTTGATGTCTTCGGGCTTCCTGATGTTCTTCTCGACAAAACCCATCGCCGACATCGGGCTGGTCTGCAGCAGCACGCCGGTGGCCACAATCGGCGCACCCTTCACGGCGGCGCGCATCATCGTGGGCACGTCGACGTAGCCGAAATCAGCGGTCTTGGCGGCGACGGCCTGCGTGGTCGCTGCCGAACCGCGGCCTTCCTGGATTTCGAGATCGATGCCCTCGGCGGCATAGATGCCCTTGGCCTTGCCGTAATAGAACGGCGCGTGCTCGCCATAGACGTACCAGTTCAGCATCAGTACGACCTTGTCGGCGGCGGATGCGGGCACCACCGAAAGCGCGGCCCAGATCAAGGCGGTCGCAACCGCGGCTATCGTTCGTATCATGCTCATCCTCCCGTTGACGCGGTCCTTGACGGCCGCTTGTTCTCACGTTGCGTTAAGAAGCGAAAATGATGTCCTCGCGCTGGCTCACATGCCAGGGGATGACGAAGCGTTCGATGCGGTCGACGATCCAGAACAGCACCACGCCGAGCAGTGCGAGGATCACCAGCGCCGCGAACATCGTCGGCAGGTCGAAGGTGCCGATCGAGCGCTGCATCACGTAACCGATACCGGAGTTGGAGCCGACAAACTCGCCGACCACGGCGCCGACGACCGCGAGCGTTACCGAGACCTTCAGGCCGGAGAAAATCGCCGGCATCGCGTGCGGCAGGTTGACCGCGCAAAACACCTGGAAGCGGCTGCCCTGCATGGCGCGCGCGAGATCGACCATGTCAGGGTCGACCGATTTGAACCCCTGCACCGCCGAGACCACCACCGGGAAGAACCCGAGCAGAAACGCGGAGATCACCTTCGGGATGATGCCAAAACCGAACCAGACCACGAACAGCGGCGCGATCGCGATCTTCGGCACCGATTGCGAGAACACCAGCAGCGGATAGACATAGCTCTCCACCGTCTTTGAGCCCGCAATCAGCATCGCCACCGGAATGCCGAACAGCGCCGACAGCGCAAAGCCGCAAATGGTCGCGTAGGTGGTCGGCCAGGCCTGCCGCAGCAGTTCCGGCCAGTCGGTCCGCAAAACCGCCAGCACGTCGCCGGGCGACGGGATCTGATAGGCCGGAATGTGGAACAGCCGGATCGCGAGATCCCAGGCCACCACGATGAAAATCAGGAACAGAAACGGCCGCACCCACGCAGCGTTCAGCGCTTTCGACACAGCACTGGGGCTCTTCGCTTCGGCCACGTCTCGCTCCCGGGTTGGTTTTCTTTGTCGGCGGAGAAATTAACCCGTTGGATAAATACTGGCAAGGGGGGATCAAGGGGGTTTTGGTGCGGCAATTGCTGGCATCGACACTCTGTTACCGTCGTCCCGGCGAAGGCCCGGACCCATACGCCGCAGCCCATCCGTAATGCGATGGAGCTAATGACATTCGTAATAATAGATGCCGGTGGTTATGGGTCCCTGCGTTCGCAGGGACGACGACAGAGAAGCTAAACCCGCTGGTGCGCTGGCGCGCGCAATTTCGCAACCTTCGCCTTGCCGAAATCCGCCGTCGACTTCCCGGTCAGCGCCGCCAGCACCAGCGCCACCATGTGGGCGAGGCGCTCATCCCTCGCCTCTTTCTTCAGGAGGTCGCGGCCGAAGATCACGCTGAGCGTCGCGCTGTTGGAGAGATAGAAGAAGCACAGCCCGGCGATCGAGATGTACAACTGCACCGGATCGACCGCGACGCGGAAGTCGCCGCTTGCGACGCCGCGCGTCACCACGGTGCGGATCATCTCGACGAACGGCGAGTGCATCGACTTGACCTTGGTCGAGCGCTTGAGGTGGCGCGCTTTCGCGAGGTTCTCGGTGTTGAGCAGCGCCAGGAATTCAGGATTACGCAGAAAGTAATTCCAGGTGAAGTCGATCAGCCGCTCGATCGCATCGGGCGGATCGAGATGTTCGAGATCGAGGCCGCGCTCCTCGGAACGGATCTTGTCGTAGGCCGCCTCCAGCACCGCGAGGTAGAGGTCTTCCTTGTTGCCGACGTGGTAATACAGCATGCGCTTGTTGGCGTCGGCATTGGCCGCGATGCGATCGACCCGCGCGCCGGCGAGACCGTGGGCGGCGAACTCCTGCTTGGCGGCCTCGAGAATGCGGATCCGCATGCCCTCGGGGTCGCGCTGCCATTTCAATGCGGATTTTGCCTTGGCCAAATCAGGTGCTCATTCGACGTATTTGCTGCTGTAGCAAGCAGGGGCGGATTTGAGAATGTTGGCTCGACGTCACTCCGCCTTCCCCGGCGACGGCTGCACCAGCAGCGTCGGAACTCCGCAGGTGCCGCTGCGCACCGTCATTACCTTCGTGCCGGGCTTGCGGCCGGTGCGGACTTCGGAGACGTCGACGCCGGCAGCAACCAGCCGCGTATGGGTAGCGTCGATATCGGCAACGCGCCAGCAGATGCCGCGCAGGCGATCGTGCTCGATATCCCGCGGCGGCTCCGCGGGCTTCGGCGGACGGTGCGTGACCTCGACGATGAGGTCGCCGCAGCGGAAGAACATCAGCCGGCCCCAGTCCGGATGCGAACGGTCGAGCGCCATGTCGAGGCCGAGCCGTGCGCCATAAAGTGCGGCGGCGCGTTCCGGATCCGGCGTCGACACCACGACGTGGTCCATCGCGGTAATGGCGCCGGCGGTGGTTCGGACCGAGAGCGGACGCTCCTTGTCCCGCTCCATGAAGAACAGCCGGACACCGCGCGTCGCCTCGGTCGCGGCGCGGGTCCGCTTCCACGACAGCACGGCGCCGGAGAGCGCGTCGCGGCTTTCGACCTCGGCCACCGGCTCCGGCTTCAGGGTGAGCCGATCGAGCCGGCGGTGCATGCCGGCGATGTCGTCGGTGCGAAAACAAAGACTCGCCAGCCCCTCGCCCTGCGCGGCCAGAACGCTGCGGATCCGATCCGCATTGGCATCCGTGCCGGAAGGCGCCATCAGTTCCAGCGACATGTTGTCGAGCGTGAACAGCACGCGGTCGGCGCCGTCGCCGCTGTTCTGCCAGGCCGGCGAACGGGCAAACAGCGTCTGGTAGGCGGCGCTGGCCGCATGGATATCGCCGGTGAGAACGACGACATGATCGAGACCGCAAATCACGGAAAAGCCCCCTCCCATTTTGTCGCACCGTGCGGGAAACCCGCACCGCGTCCGGCCGTTATAGGATCCCGGCCCCGGTCCAGTTTATGGTCCAAGTTACCTTGGGACGGTCCTAGTCTCATCACCCCGCCATCTCAAGCCGCAAAGACGGCACGGTTTGCGAATAATTTCAGCGAAACGGTCCGATATCCGGTGCTAGTGTATGCGCGCCGGGCGGGACAAACCTTCAGCCGAAAACGCTGGAGTACATGACGGAAAACGTATGCAGGCCCTCTTCATCGGACAGACCTATATCGACGTCACCTTCATCACCGACCAGATGCCGACCGGCGACGAAAAACACGTGGCCTCCGCCTACGCGGTTTCGTTCGGCGGCAACGCGGTCACCGCCGCGTTCTGCTGTGCGAAACTCGGCATCGTGCCCGACCTGATCGCGACCGTCGCCAATGACTGGTTGGGGCGCATGTTCCAGGACATGAGCGCGAAATATGGCATCTCGATCCATCCGCGCAAGGTCAACGCTTCCTCGCTGTCCTTCATCATGCCAAAGGACGGCAAGCGCGCCATCGTCCGCTGCCGCGACGACGAGCACATCCACCCCTTCCCGATCCTCAACCTGAAAGGTTGCCGGGCGCTGCATATCGACGGCCACCAGCCGGACGCGGCGATCCACTATGCCAAACTGTGTCGCGAGGCCGGCATATTGACCTCGCTCGACGGCGGCGGCCTGCGCAGCAATACCCATGAGCTGCTGGAATTCATCGACGTCGCCATCGTCGCCGAGCGGCTGTGCGAGCAGATGGAGAAGACGCCGGAGGAGATGCTGGATTATCTCAAGAGCCGCGGCTGCCGGGTCGGCGGCGTTACGCAGGGCGAAAAAGGCCTGCTGTGGTACGACGAGACCGGCGCGGTCCACACCTTGCCGGCGCTGCCAATTCCCCGCGAACGCGTGATCGATACCAATGGCGCCGGCGACGTCTTTCACGGCGCCTACGTCTATTCCTATCTGAGCCATCTCGGCAAAAGCTGGCACGACCATTTCGTCTTCGCCCGCGCCGCCTCCACCTTCAAGATCCAGCGCCTCGGCAACGAAGCCGGATTGCCGACGCTGCAGGACATCGAGGTGGTCAAGATGGCATTTCCGGCCAGCGCGTGACGGTGAGCGGGCGATAGCATGGGCAACGTGTTCGTCGCCGGCAGCATCAACATGGATGTGGTGGCGACCGCCGTCCGGCATCCCAAGGTCGGCGAGACCGTCGCCGGCAACGCCGTGCATTATTTCCCCGGCGGCAAGGGCGCCAACCAGGCGGTGGCGGCAGCCAAGCTCGGCGCAGCCGCCACATTGATTGGCCGCCTCGGGACCGACGCCTTCGGACAGCAGTTGCGAGCATTTCTCGCCATGCAGGGCGTCGATCTCGGCTTCGTGCACGATACTGACGCGCACACCGGCACGGCCATCATCACGATCGCCGATGCCGACAATACCATCGTCGTGGTGCCCGGCGCCAACGCGCTGGTGAGCGCAGAAGATGTGGCCACGCTCTCGCTTGCCAAAGGCGACGTCGCCGTCAGCCAGTTCGAAATTCCGCTGCCGACGATCAGCGCGTTCTTCCGGCGCGCCAGGGCCGCGGGCGCGACCACGATCCTCAACCCTGCGCCTGCCATCAAATTCGGGAAAGAACTGCTCGATCTCGTCGACATCCTGATCCTCAACGAGACCGAACTCGGATTTCTCACCGGCACCGCGCTGCGCGACACCGACGCGCCCGCCCGCTTCGTGCAGGCCGCAAAATCCTTGCAAGGCGACGGCAGGATCATCTGCATCACCTTGGGCAAGCGCGGCGTGCTGGCGCTGATCGACGGCAAAGCCTCCGTCATCGCCGGCCGCGCGGTCAAGGCAGTGGACACCACCGGCGCCGGCGATTGCTTCGTCGGCGCGCTCGCCGCGCAACTGGCTGGCGGAAGGCCAATCCGCGACGCGCTCGATTATGCGAATGCCGCCGCATCGATCTGCGTGCAACGGATGGGGGCAGGCCCCTCGATGCCGACGGCAGCAGAGGTCGCGGCCGTGATGTCTGCATAGGCCGCGTTCGCATCACCCGACGTCTTGATCTCGATCGCATCCCGCGACATGGTGGCCACGGCGCTTGCCCCAACGAACAAGGAAAAACCATGGCCAAGATCGTGCGTGTCGAAGTCCTGCAGGTCGATCTTGCGCCCAAGGCAGTCCGCACCGACGCGATCCAGTCGTTCGCGACGCAGGAAACGCCGATGGTGAAGATCCAAACCAGCGACGGCATCGTCGGCACCGGCTACGCCTACACCATCGGCACCGGCGGCTCGTCGGTGATCGGCCTGCTGCGCGATCATCTCGCGCCCCGCCTGCTCGGCCGCGATCCGCTCGACATCGAGGCGATCTGGAAGTCGCTGTTCTTCTCGACCCATGCGACCGCGGTCGGCGCCATCACGGCGCTTGCGCTCGCCGCCATCGACACCGCGCTGTGGGACGTCAAATGCCTCGCTGCGGGCCGTCCGCTGTGGAAGGAGGCCGGCGGCGCGCAAGAATCCGTTCCCGTCTATTCCACCGAAGGCGGCTGGCTGCATGTCGAGCCGCAGGCGCTGGTCGACGACGCGCTGTCGGTGCGCGCGCAAGGGTTCGGCGGCGCCAAGATCAAGGTCGGGCGACCCCATGTCAGCGAGGACATCGCCCGCCTCTCGGCGGTACGCGAGGCGGTCGGCCCCGGCTTCGAAATCATGGTCGACGCCAACCAGGCCTTCACATCAGGCGAGGCGATCCGCCCGCCCCTCCAGTACGAACCGCTTGATCTGGCCTGGTTCGAGGAGCCGCTGCCGGCCGAAGACCTCGGCGGCCACATTCGCCTCGCCGCCGCAACCTCGCTGCCGATTGCGGTCGGCGAATCGATCTATCATCCGAGCCATTTCAGGGAATATCTGCAGCGCGACGCCTGCGCGATCGTGCAGGCGGATGTGGCGCGGATCGGCGGCATCACGCCGTGGCTCAAGGTGGCGCACCTCGCCGAAACCTTCAACGTTCCGATCTGCCCGCACTTCCTGATGGAGCTGCACGTCTCGTTGTGCGCAGCGGTGCCCAACGCGGCGTGGGTCGAGTGGATTCCGCAACTCGACGACATCACCACCAGCCGCATGGGAATCGAGAACGGACGCGCGAAGCCGTCGGATGCGCCCGGCCTCGGCATCGCCTGGGACTGGCAGGCGATCGCCAAACTGCAGGCGTTCACGCCGATTGTCCTGAACGCCTGAACGCTACGCCAGCGCGCTCTTCAGATCGAAGCTGGTATCGGCCGCCTGCTCCGGGGTGATCGAACGGTGCGCGTCGAGCAGACGCCGGCCGAACATGTGATCGCCGGCGCGGTTGACCGACTCGATGCCGAGCAACCGCCCGCCCTTGTAACAAAACGCGGAGAACGCGCCCGCCGCACGGTCGCCACGCACCACCACCTGGTCGTAACCGGTGGTCAGTCCCACCATCTGCAATTTGTCCGGCCCCTGATCGCTCCAGAACCACGGCAGGCCGTCATAGACTTTGGCGTTGCCGGTCAGCCGCGCCGCGACGCAGCGCGCGTGGTCGGTGGCGTTCTGCACCGACTCCAGCCGCAGCGAGCCACCGAAGCGCTGGCTCGCATACAGCGCACAATCGCCGATCGCCGAGATATCAGGATCGGCGGTGAGCAGATGATCGTCGACAATGATGCCGGCCGCCACCGGCAGACCGGCCTCCGCCGCCACTTCGACATTGGGCAACACGCCGACGCCGACCACGATCAGATCCGCCGGCAGGTGCCGGCCGTCGCTGAGGCTGACGCCGGTCACTCTGCCGCCATCGGCCTCGATGCTGGTGACCTGCACGCCGAAATGAATCCGAATGCCTGCCGCCGCATGCTGCGCCTGGGAAAATTCCGAGATTTCCGCGGTCACCGCCCGCGCCATCACCCGGGCGCCGAGTTCGACCACGTCGACTTCGAGGCCCTTGGCCCGGGCGGTCGCGGCGAATTCCAGCCCGATGAAACCGGCGCCGATCACGATGACGCGCCCGCTCGACGCCATCAGGCCCCGCAGCGCCTCGCTGTCGTCGAGCGTCCGCAGGTAGCGCACACTGTCGAGATTGGCGTTGGGAATATCGAGCAGGCGATTGCGGGCCCCGGTGGCCAGCACCAGATGGCCGTAGTCAAGCGAGGCGCCTGACGCCAGCGACACCTTCCGCGCCGCGCGGTCGATCGAGGCGACCCGATCGGCGATCAGATCGACATGCTGGTCGTGATAGAATTTTTCCGGCCGGAACATCAGGGTGTCCGGCCCGCCGGTCCCCTTCAGATAGGCCTTGGACAGCGGCGGACGCTGATACGGCAGATGGCCCTCGTCGTTCACGAGCGCGATGCGTTCGGAAAAGCCGTTCTGGCGCAGCGAGGCCGCGAGCTGAAAGCCGGCATGGCCGGCGCCGGCGATAATGACGGGCCCCTGTGTCATCGGAACAATCCACCTGCGAAGGCACAGGAATTACCCATGTCGTCTGCTCTCTGCTGATGTTGGTGCTTGCTGCCTCACCCTGGATCGCGGCGCTCATGTCCGCGTCCGAAAGATGGGCCGCCTCAGGGCGTGAGGCGGCTCGTGCACCTGCAAACCCGGGATGAGGCCGAAGTCTTGCAGACTTCGGCGGGATTGTCACCCGTTCCCTTCTACGATTTAAATGCCGGACACTTTCCCGTCCATGAGGCCCCCGCCATGTCCGACCCCGCTTTGCTCCGGATCGAAGGTCCGATCGCGACCATCACCCTCAACCGGCCGGCGGCCTTCAACTCGATCGACCTGTCGATCGCGAAAAAGCTCGAACAGTTCGGCGCCGAGGTCGAGAACAATCAGGACATTCGGGTGCTGGTGATCGAGGGTGAAGGCCGCGCCTTCTCCGCCGGCGGCGATTTGCAGACCATCGGCGCCGCGGCAGAGGCCGACAACATCGCGCCCGTGGTCGGCGAATTGCTGAAGCACTATCACGCCTTCATCGAGACCGTGCGGCGGATGCCGAAGATCGTGCTCTCCAGCGTCAACGGTTCGGCGGCCGGCGCCGGCATGGGGCTCGCGTTCATCACCGACCTCTGCATCGCCGCCGACGATGCCCGCTTTACCCCCGCTTACGCCAAGATCGGCGTCTCGCCGGATGGCGGCAGCACCGTCGGCATGGTCGGCACCGTCGGCACCCGCCGCGCGCTGCAACTATTCCTCGCAGAAGACAGTTTTACCGCAAAGCAGGCTTACGAATGGGGTCTGGTGGCCCGGGTCGTCCCGGCGGCGGAGCTGAAGGCCGAGACCCGGAAATTCGCCGAGCGGCTGGCGCAGAATCCGTCGGCCGCCATCGCCGGCACCAAATCGCTGGTCTATCAGGCCGCGGTGACGCCGACGAAAGCGCAACTCGACGCCGAGGAAGCCGGGATCATCAAGGCCATGCACACCGAGGATTTCCGGGTCGCGGTGAAGAAGTTCACCAGCAAGGGAAAGTGAGAACGGCCTCGCGCAATTTGCTGGCGTCCCTGCGAACGCAGGGACGACGATTAATATCGGGATAGCGGTGTTACGTGTTCGGGCAGATATACCCCGTGCCCGCCGGCGACTTGAAGCAGCCGACCGACTCCGGGATCACCTGCTTCGGCAGCCACAGCACCACCTTCGGGAAATAGATCGTGAAGGTGATGGTGACCAGGAACACGACATAGATCGGCAGCGCCGCGCGTAACGCCTTTGAAAACGGGACGCCGACGAATTTTGATGCCATCAACAGCACCAACCCGTAAGGCGGCGTGATCAGGCCGAAGGCCAAGGTTGCGATCAGCACCACGCCCATATGCACGCCGTTGATGTCGCCGGCCTGCGTCAGCGAGTTCACCAGCGGCATGAAGATGATGATGGTCGGCACCGGCTCGATGAAATCGCCGACCACCGTGAACAGCAGCACCAGCAACAGCATCATCAGATGCGGATCGTTGCCGGCGAGTGCGATGATCCACTCCGAGATCACGGCCGCGCCGCGCAGATAGGCCAGCATCCAGCCGAAGGCATTGGCCGCGCCGATGGTGATCAGCGGCAACGAAAAGATCAGCCCGGCGAGACAGAAATCGTAGGGAATATTCCTGAAGTGCTTGCGGTTGAGCGCCGGAATCACGACCGCGATGATCCAGATCACGGCGACGACGCCGGCTTCGGTCGGCGTGAACCAGCCGGTGAGAATGCCGCCGAGCAGGATCACCGGGATCATCAGCGGCAGCGCTGCGTCGCCGGCTGCGAACACCACCTGGCGCAACGGCGCGCGCGGCTTGCGCATGCCGGTGGGACCGAAGAAGTAGCAATAGATCATCAAGCCGAAGCCGATCATCAGGCCCGGCACCACACCGGCCATGAACAACCCGGCGATCGAGACGTTGCCGACCGCGCCGTAGACCACCGCCGTGATGCTCGGCGGCACCAGGGCCGCGATGGTCGAGGCCGATGCGATGATCGCAGCGATAAAGGCGGGGCTATAGCCTTCCCGCTTCATCGGCCCGCCCAGCGCGCGGCTCATGACCGCGACGTCGGCGGTGGTCGATCCCGACATTTCCGAAAAGAACATCGAGAACACGACGACCACTTGCGACAGCCCGCCCCTGATATGGCCGACCAGCGACAGCGACAGGTTGGCTATTCGCACCACCACGTTGGCCGAGCTCATGAGCTCGCCGACCAGGAGGAAGAACGGGATCGCCAGCAGCGCCTCGGAATCGACGCCGTCGAACACCTTCTGGATGATCGCCGCCAGCGAGACGTCCGTCAGCATGGCGCCGACGAACACGCCGGCCAGCAGCGAGAACGGCACCGGCACGCCAAGATAGCCGAAGAACAGGAAGCAGAACGTCATCAGGCCGAGAATGACGGGTGCGCTCACGGGCGTGCTCCCGGCTCGGGCCTGACATCGACGGGCGGAATATCGCGATCTTCTTCCGGCGGCTCGGGGTGATCGAAGCCGTTGCGGAGGCCGTTGACCAGTTGCTCGACCGTGAACAAGGCGATCAACGCGCCGGCGAACGGGATCGCCGCGTAAAGCGACGCGATCGGCGTGCCCGAGGGAAGCCGGAAACTGCCGAAGCCCCGGAGATAGTTGATGTAGCCGAACCAGATCAGGCAGGCCGACACGCCGAGCACCACGACACGGATGAGGACCTCGACGATCGTGCGTGGCGTGCCATGCATCGCATCGGAGATGGCGGTGAGATACAGGTGGTCGTTGCGGCGGGTGGCGACGGCAGCGCCGATGAAGATCGCATAGATGAACAGCGTGGAGGTGGCTTCCTGCAGCCACAGCCAGGGATGCCCGATGGTTCGCGTAAAGATGTCGGCCGTCACCGATAGCGAAAATCCGAAGCAGAGAATGCCGCAGATCATCATCAGGACCAGTTCGAGCCGGTCAAACGCCTGCCATTTCAGATGACGCTGCCGCTGCAGCACCAGTTTATCGGCGATAGCCATCGGTTAGTTTCTGTCCCCTACTCGTCACCCCGGATAAATCGTTCTCGTCGTCCCGGCGAACGCCGGGACCCATAGCCACCGGCGTACATTATTCGAAGAACGCCGCCACGAGTTTACCCAACTCAGGGGCCGCGGCGTATGGGTCCCGGCGTTCGCCGGGACGACGCGGCAGCGAGCTTTAGTTGATCCCGCGGATCAGGTTCTTGATCTTCTCCGCATGCGGGCCGAGTTCCTTGGCGAGCTTGTCGAGATACGGATCGGAGATCGTCGCAAAGCTCTTCTTGTCCACATCCTCGACGATCTTGACGCCATAGCCTTTGAGCTTGGTGGCGGCCGCCTTTTCCAGTTCGAACGCTTTCGCCGGCTCCTTGGCGCTGACTTCAGCCGCCGCGGTCTTGACCCACTGCTTCTGATCGGCCGAGAGGCTCTGCCACAGCTTGTCGCTGACGAACAGCAACGCGTTGTTGGCTTCATGCTCGGTCATCGAGAGTACGGGCGCCACTTCGTAATGCTTGTTGACGAGGTAGACGTTGACGCTGTTCTCGGCGGCATCCATCACGCCCGTCTGCAGCGAGGTGTAGACGCTGCCGAACGGCATATGCACGGTCTGGGCGCCGTAGGCCGGGAAGATCGCGTCCTCGGTCGCGGTGGCCTGAACGCGGATCTTAAGGCCCTTCATGTCGCCGGCGTTGTGGATTTCCTTCTTGCTGTAGATGCTGCGCACGCCCTGCGAGCCGGTGGCGATCACGTGCAGGCCCTGGGTGGTGTCGTCGATCATCGCGATGATCGCGTCGATCACCTGCTGGTTCGCCAGCGACTTGACCAGGTGATCGGAGCTGCGGAACAGGAAATGTAGCGACATCACGCCGGCCTGCGGCGAGATCGTCGCGGTATTGGCGGACGAGACGATGGCGAAGTCGATGTCGCCGGACTTCACCAGTTGCAGAAGCTGCGGCTCCTGGCCGAGCTGCGCGCCCGGATACTGATCGACCAGCATGGTGCCCTTGCTCAATTCCTTGAGCTTGGCGGAGAACATGTCGTAGGCGACGCTGTAGCCGGTGTTGAGCTGCTGATCGTGGGCGAACCGGTAGTGCTTCGCCTCCTGCGCGCCGGCGCTCGCGGCGAACATCGCCGTCGCCGCGACGAGTGCCGCACCCAAGAACATCCTACGATTGGCCATCCCGCCCTCCCCTGTTTTGGTTTTCCCGATCATCCCATCAAGGGTGCAAGATTGTCAATAAAACAACAGACCGGCGGGAAGGATGTGGCAAAATACCTCCCGGAGGCGTCAGATTATCAACAATAGCGCAGCGACCCTATTTGATCGCCCGGATCAGGTCCTTGACCTTCTCGGCATGGGGACCGAGCTCCTTGGCGAGCTTGTCGAGATAGGGATCGGCCACCGCGATGAACCCCGATTTGTCGACATCGGTGACCACCTTGACGCCGATCGATTTCAGCTTGTCCTGCGACTGGTGCTCAAGCTCGATCGCCTTGGCGGGCTGGGTCTTGTTGACTTCGTCGGCCGCGGCCTGCACCCAGCCCTGCTGTTCCGGCGTCAGGCTGTTCCAGAGCTTGTCGCTGACCCAGACCAGGCTGTTGTTCGCTTCGTGCTCGGTCATCGACAGCACGGGTGCGACTTCGTAGTGCTTGTTGGCGAGGTAGACGTTGACGCCGTTCTCGGCGACGTCGACGACTCCGGTCTGCAGCGAGGTGTATACGCTGCCGAACGGCATATGAACGATCTGCGCGCCATAGGCCGGGAACATGGTGTCTTCGGTCGGCGTCGCCTGCACCCTCACCTTGAGACCCTTCATGTCGCCGATGTTCTTGATCTCGCGCTTGGCGTACATGCTGCGCAGGCCGAGCGTCGCGAGCGCTATGACACGGGCGCCCTGCACGGTGTCGGCGATCATCGTCTTCATGGCTTTGGCCACTTCGGGGTCCGCGATCGCCTTGATCAGATGCGCTTCGGACCGGAACAGGAAGTGCATCGACATCACGCCGGCCTGCGGCGACAAGGTCGCGGCGTTGGCCGACGACGAGATGCAGAACTCGACGTCGCCGGACTTGACGAGCTGCAGCACCTGCGGCTCCTGACCGAGCTGCGCGCCCGGATACTGGTCGATCAACATCGTGCCTTTGCTGAGCGCCTTCAGCTTGTCGCTGAAGATATCGCCGAGGATTCCGTACCCCGTGATTTTCGGTTGATCATAAGCGAAGCGATAATGCTTCACTTCCTGCGCCCCGGCGCTTGCGGTGGTCACCAGGAGCACAGCTGCGACTGCACCAAGAACGCTTGCCAGCCTGTTCATCGTCTCCCCCTATGATTTTTGATGTTGTTTTTCTTTTCATCATCCCATCGGCCTCGTTCGATTGTCAATCAAACCAAGGTGCAACGCATGGGCGAAATGATTGCGATCATCGAGGAATCATGACCGCCGGATTCACACGGCCGTCATCGTCCGCGTACTTGAACGCGAACGATCGGACGGGTCGTGGCGCCCGACGCTAAACGTCGGCTATTTGCCTTCGCGGCGCATGAAGTCGAAGTCGCAGCCCTCGTCGGCCTGCAGGATGGTCTCGTTGAACAGGTGCGCATAACCGCGCTTGGCCCAATCCGGCGTCGACGGCGGCGCCAGCGCCGCCTGGCGCTTTTGCAGTTCGGCGTCGTCAACGAGCAGGTCGATGCTGCGCCTCGCGACATCGAGGCGGATCATGTCGCCGTTCCGGACCAGCGCCAGCGGGCCGCCGACAGCGGATTCCGGCGTGATGTGCAGAACGATGGTGCCGAAGGCCGTGCCGCTCATGCGCGCATCCGATATCCGCACCATGTCCTTGACGCCCGCGCGGCCGAGCTTCTTCGGGATCGGCAGGTAGCCGGCCTCCGGCATGCCCGGTGCGCCCTTGGGTCCCGCGTTACGCAGAACGAGCACGTCATCCGCCTTCACATCGAGCGCTGGATCGTCGACCCGCAGCGTCATGTCCTCGACGGATTCGAACACCACCGCGCGGCCGGTATGCTGCAGCAATTTGGGGCTCGCCGCCGAATGCTTGATAACCGCGCCGCGCGGGGCGAGATTGCCGTGCAGCACCGCCATCGCGCCTTCCGGCTTGATCGGATTGTTGCGTGGCCGGATCGCATCCTGCCCCGGCACCTCCTCGGCGCCGGCGACGACATCGCGCAGCGTTTGGCCGGTAATGGTCCTGGCATCGAGATCGAGGAGATCGCCAAGCTGGGCCATCAGCTTCGGCACCCCGCCGGCATGATGGAAATGCTCCATGTAATGCTCGCCTGATGGCTTCAGGTCGATCAGAACAGGTACTTCGCGGCCGAGCTTGTCGAAGGCTTCGAGATCGATGCGATTTTTGGTGCGGTTGGCGATCGCCGTCAGATGAATGAGACCGTTGGTCGAGCCGCCGATCGCCTGTAGCACCACCTGCGCATTGCGGAACGACGATGCGGTGAGAAACTCACTGGGCTTCGGCCCCTTGGCGATCGCCATCGCGGCCGCGACCTTGCCGCTCGCCTCTGCGGAACGAAAGCGTTCGGCATGTGGCGCCGGGATGGTCGCGCTCATGGGCAGCGACAGCCCGAGCGCTTCGGTAACGCACGCCATGGTGCTCGCGGTGCCCATCACCATGCAGGTACCGACCGACGGCGCCAGTCGGCCGTTGACGGCCTCGATCTCAACGTCATCGATTTCACCGGCGCGATATTTGGCCCACAACCGGCGACAATCGGTGCACGCGCCGAGCACTTCGCCCTTGTGATGCCCGACCACCATCGGCCCGACCGGAATGACCACGGTCGGTAAATCAGCGGAGACCGCCGCCATGATCTGCGCCGGCAACGTCTTGTCGCAACCACCGATCACCACGATGGCGTCCATCGGTTGGGCGCGAATCATTTCCTCGGTATCCATCGCCATCAGATTGCGCAGATACATCGAGGTCGGATGCGAAAAGCTTTCCGCGATCGATATGGTCGGAAACACCATCGGCATCGCGCCCGACAGCATCACGCCGCGCTTCACCGCTTCGATGATCTGAGGCACGTTGCCGTGGCAGGGATTGTAGTCGCTGTAGGTGTTGGTGATGCCGACGATCGGGCGATTGAGTGCGTCGTCGGAATAGCCCATCGCCTTGATGAAGGCCTTGCGCAGGAACAGCGAAAACCCGGCGTCGCCATAGCTCGCCAATCCCTTGCGAAGTCCGTCGTCGGCCATTGCGGTATTCCCTGCATTCTTGAGCCGACACTAAACGGGGCAGCGTAATTATTGTCAATATTCGATATTCGGCCAGAAATTCACGCCAATCCTACGCCAATAACCCGATATTATTGACAATAAAACCTGCGCGTGCTGATTTCCGGCCATGGTCGGAACCGAACGCAAATGATCCAGCCGTTGCGCATTGGCCTTGTCGGGGCCGGCATGGTGAGCCGCCACCATCTGATCGCCTGGGCTGATATAGCAGATCAGGCGCGCGTCGTGGCGATCGCCGATCCTTTCGCCGACAATGCCGCGCGCCGTGCAGGCGAATTCGGGATCGCGCATACTTATCCCGGCCTCGAGGCGATGCTGGCGGCAGCCGAACTCGACGCCATCGATATCGCAGCCCCCCGCGAGATGCACGCGCCTCTGGTGCGGCTCGCGGCGAAACGGCGACTGCCGGTGCTGTGCCAGAAGCCGCTCGCGCCCAATTTGCAGGAGGCGACCGAACTCGCCGCCGAGGTTGCCGGCCAGACCCGGCTGATGGTTCATGAGAACTGGCGTTTTCGCGGCTATTACCGCGACGCCGCCGCCTGGCTCCGCCAAGGGCGCATCGGCACCATCAAGCAGGCGCAACTCACGCTGCTGACGTCGGGCGTGCTGCCGGGCGCCGACGGACTCTGCCCGGCGCTGGAGCGGCAACCGTTCATGCGCGGCGAGCGGCGGATGCTGGTCGCCGAAGTCTTGATCCATCATCTCGACACGCTGCGCATGCTGCTCGGACCGTTGCGCGTCACGGCGACGCGGCTGTCGCGATCGAGCGACCAACTCGTCGGCGAAGATGGCGCGGTGATCCAGCTCGAGACCGGCAGCGGTGCCTCCGTTTCGGTGTTCGCCAGCTTTGCCGCACACGGGCATCCCGCCAACCAGGTCGATCGCCTTGAAATTCTCGGCGACAAGGGCGCGATCCGACTCGACGGCGCTGCCCTCACCTGCTCCGGGGCCTCGCCCAGCGAGCTGGCCTACGATCTCGCCACCGAATATCAGGGTTCGTACAATAGAACGATCGCGCATTTCGTGAAATCATTGCGCGACAGCACACCGTTCGAGACCGCGCCGCCCGACAATCTCGAAACGCTGCGTCTGGTCGAGGATTGCTATCGGCTGTCAGGCTGGGAGGCTTTGCGATGAAGCCGCAGGAATCAGTGAGCGAATCCACCGCGCCGACGCGCGAGGAAGAACAGGCCGAAGTCATTCGCCGGCTGGAAGAAGACATCATCTTCGGCCGCTTCGCGCCCGGTTCGCGGCTGGTCGAGGACACGCTGATGACGCGCTATGGCGCCAGCCGCCATTTCGTGCGCCAGGGCCTGTTCCAGCTCGAGCGCCAGGGCATCGTGCTGCGCGAAAAGAACATCGGCGCCACCGTGCGGTTCTATTCGGCCGACGAAGTGCGGCAGATCTACGAGGTGCGGGAGATGCTGACGCGGCAGGCGGCGCTGATGATCACCCTGCCTGCGCCGGCCAGCCTGATCGCGCAGTTGAGCGAACTGCAGCGGCACTATTGCGCCAAGGCCGACGCGCAGGATCTGCGCGGCATCCACGAGACCAACGACGCCTTCCACGTCGCGCTGTTTTCAGCCTGCGGCAATCCCTATCTGGTGCAATCGCTGCAGGACTACATGAACCTGACATTGCCGATGCGCGCCAAGAATCTCGCCGACAAGGAAGGGCTGGCGCTGTCGCGCCGCCAGCATGAGCTGATGATCGAGCTGTTGAAGGGGCGCGACAGTTGGGCGCTGGCGCAGCTTTGCGTCGACCATATGCAATTCAGCAAGTCGGACTATCTCGGCCGCATTGCGGACAACGCGAAGCCGTAAGGTATCGGCTTCGATCGAACCAAGAGCCCTCCATGATCCGCCAGCTCGTGTTGCTTGCCGCGCTCGCGACGTTGATCGCAAACTTGGCCGAAGCTGCCGATCCCAGGGCCTCGCAGCTAAGCTATCAGCCGTGGGCCAAGATTTGCGTCGATCGGCCCGACGGCAATTCGGACTGCTTCACGTCGTCCGGCGCCAAGGGCACCTGCCAGCCTTCCGGCGGCGGCATTGCGGTCTGGATCCGCGACGGCAAGCAACGAAGCCTGTCGATCAACCTGGTGACCAGACGACCACTCGACGGCACGCTCGCCGTTCGGGTCGATCGAGGCGCCCCTGTTGCCGTGCCCGATCCCAATTGCGCGGAATTGGGCTGCCGCGGCAAGCTCGACATCGACGGCGATTTCATCGAAGGCTTGAAGCATGCGCACACGATCAGCGTCGAGGCGATGACGCGCGATCGTCAAGCCGTCAGCCTCACCTTCCCGCTGGCAGGCTTCACGGAGGCCTTCGACGGCCCGGCCGGCGCAACGCCGAAGGCCGCCGAGATGACCGGCGACGCATCGAAGGAGCGATCGAAGCGCCCCGTCAATCCGCCGCCGTGTGAGGAGTAGACGCAGTCATCCCGGGGCGATGCGAAGCAGCGAACCCGGAATGACGGTCGACTTCTATTTCTTCCAGTCCACGATCCTGCTTTTGTCGCCTGCGAACTCCATGCTGCAGAACGCGCCACCCTGGTAGAAATCGCCGA
>Ga0209023_10001007_pt1 | contig 39624 bp, 42 predicted proteins | sample LakOneMetagenome_FD_187468 | JGI IMG/M metagenome (GOLD analysis project Ga0209023, IMG submission 187468) | Freshwater and sediment microbial communities from Lake Erie, Canada (SPAdes) (version 2) | ecosystem: Environmental > Aquatic > Freshwater > Lentic | place: Lake Erie, Canada...
GATCTCGCGCGGGCGGTCCGCCCTTCGTGGTCATCGGCGACGCCGACACCGTGGCGGGCGCCTTCTACGGCGGCCATGCGCCGACGGTCGAGAAGGTGCGCACCCCCGCCGAAGGGGCCAAGCTTTTCCGCAGGGTATTGCCGGTTCTTGATACTCCCGATGAGCGCCAGCTGATCCCCGGCTCCACCGCCGACACCCGCGCCTCGGCCATCGTGCGCTGGATCGTGCAGGCGGCCGAGCTGGCCATGGCCGGCAAGGTCTCGGGCGTCGTCACCGCCCCCATCGCCAAGGCCCCGCTCTACGAAGCCGGCTTCAAGTTCCCCGGCCACACCGAGTTCCTGGCCGAACTGACCGCGCAGGCGCCGGTCGAAGGGCCGCGCGGCCCGGTGATGATGCTCACCGCCAAGGATTTGCGAGTCACCCTGGTCACTATCCACACGCCGCTGGCCGACGTCCCCGCCGCCGTGACCACGGAGAAGGTGGTGCGCACCGCGCTGGTCACCGCCGCGGCCCTGAAGCGCGACTTCGGCATCGCCAAGCCCAGGCTGGCCTTGGCGGGGCTCAATCCCCACGCCGGCGAGGACGGGTCGATCGGGCGCGAGGAGATCGAGGTGCTTGGGCCGGCCGTCGCCGAGCTGCGCGCGCAGGGCATCGACATCACCGACCCCAAGCCGGCCGACACCCTGTTCCACAAGGAGGCCCGCAAGGCGTACGACGCGGTGGTCTGCCTCTACCACGACCAAGCCCTGATCCCGGTGAAGACCATCGACTTCTGGGGCGGGGTGAATGTGACCCTGGGCCTGCCCATCGTGCGCACCTCGCCCGACCACGGGACGGGTTTCGACATCGCCGGGCGCGGCGTGGCGCGGCCTGACAGCCTCATTGCCGCTGTGAAGCTTGCCGCGCAAATCGCTGATCGCCGGGCGAAAAACGCGTGACGCTGGACGACCTTCCCCCGCTGCGCGAAACGCTGGCCGCCCACGACCTGCTGGCCCGCAAAAGCTTCGGCCAGCACTTCCTGCTGGACCTCAACGTCACTGGCAAGATCGCCCGCCTGGCCGGCCCCTTCGAGGGCCGCGCCGTCATCGAGGTCGGTCCCGGCCCCGGCGGCCTGACCCGGGCCCTGCTGGAGACCGACGCCTCGAAGGTGATCGTGGTCGAGAAGGACCCGCGCTTCATTCCGCTGCTGGAGGAGCTGCAGGCGGTGTCCGGCGGCAAGCTGGTCATCGTCGAGGGCGACGGCCTGGCGGTGGACGAAACCGCCCTGCTGGCCGAGCACGCCGGGAGCGTCGCCGGGCATCTGGTCTCCAACCTGCCCTACAACGTCGGCACGCCCATGCTGATCAAGTGGCTGACCGGCCCGTGGCTGCCCTTCTCCATGACGCTGATGTTCCAGAAGGAAGTCGCCGAGCGCATCGCCGCGCGGCCCGGCGACGACGCCTACGGCCGCCTCGCCGTCATCGCCCAGGCGGTCTGCGAGGCGCGCGTGGTCATGGACCTGCCCGCCCGCGCCTTTACCCCGCCGCCCAAGGTGGCCAGCGCGGTGGTGCGCCTCGACCCCAAGCCCGTGCGCCCCTCGCCCGCCCTGCTGACCGCTCTGGAAAAGATCACCGGCGCCGCCTTCGGCCAGCGCCGCAAGATGCTGCGCTCCAGCCTCAAGGCCGTGGGCGGTGAGGCGCTGTGCCTGAAGGCGGATGTCGATCCGAACGCGCGCGCCGAGGTCATCGACGGGGCGGGGTTCTTGAGGCTTGCCGAGGCGGCCGCGTGATCAATCTCCAACGGCCGATCAGATGGGAGCTGTCCTCATACAGCGCGAGCCACTCGGTCCTCGACCTGTATGGCGCGGACCCCCAGACCCGGGAAGCTCTGGTGGCCGTTCGGCTGGTCTCTGTTCGCCGCCTCGAAGTCGATTCGAGTTTCACCGCCGTTGGCGTCGACTGGGCGCCGAGCGACGACTCGATGCACCGTGTGACGTTTCGATCGGCTGATGCCCAGACGATCTACGCCCTTGCGGGGTTCGCGATTGAGAACACCGCAGGCCTCGACCACTCGAAGTTCATGAACGGCTTGCAGTCAGCGGCAAATGACATCCCGTGGGAGCGCCTGTTCGGCGCACCGACCTAGACGTCCTCGGCCAGCAGGTCGGCGCGGTACCCATCCAGCCAGGTGTTGCGCGGGCGCTTGCTGCGCTCGGCGTGGTAGATGTGGGCCAGCTCGGCGTAGGAGCGGTCGAAGTCGTCGTTGATGAAGATGTAGTCGAAGTCGCCGGCGTGGGCGATCTCGTCCTTGGCGTTGGCGACGCGGCGCTCGATGACGTCGTCGGCGTCCTGGGAGCGGGTCACCAGCCGGCGCTTAAGCTCGGCCAGGCTGGGCGGCAGGATGAACACCCGCACCGCGTCCTTGGGAGCCTTGCGGGCGATGTCGCGCGCGCCTTGCCAGTCGATGTCGAACAGCACGTCGTGGCCGGCCTTCAGCGCATCGATGATCGGCTTCTTGGGCGAGCCATAGCGGTTGCCGTGGACGTCGGCCCATTCCATCAGGGCGTTCTTCTCGATCAACTTGTCGAAGGCGGCGTCGTCGACGAAGTGATAGTCGCGCCCGTCCACCTCGCCGGGCCGGATGGCGCGCGTCGTCGCCGACACGGACAACACCAGGTCGGCATGGTCGGCCATCAGGCGCCGGCACAGCGAGGTCTTGCCCGCGCCCGATGGGCTGGAGACGATCAGCAGGACGCCGCGGCGCGGGGTGCGGTTATTCGACATTCTGAATCTGTTCGCGGAGTTGTTCGATCACCGCTTTGAGTTCCAGACCGATCGTGGTCAAGGCCGTCGTGGCCGACTTCGAACAAAGCGTATTGGCCTCGCGCATGAATTCCTGGGCCAGGAAATCGAGGCGGCGACCGGTGCCCGATACGCCCAGCAGGGTGCGGGCGGCGGCGATGTGGGCGGCCAGCCGGTCCAGCTCCTCGCGCACGTCGGCCTTGGTGGCCAGCACGGCGGCCTCCTGCACGATGCGCTCGTCCATGGCCGTGGTGTCGGCCAGCAGTTCGTTGAGGCGCCGGGCGAAGCGCTCCTTGATGTGATCAGTCTGGTTGACGGCTTCCGCCTCGGCGCGCCCGACCAGGGAGGCGATCAAGTCGACCTGGGTGGTGAGCACCGGCAGCAGGGCGGCGCCCTCGGCCAGGCGCGAGGTCTTCAGCTGGTCCAGGGCATGGCCGATGTCGGCGGCCATGGCGGCCTCGATGCCGGCGCGGGCCTCGGCGTTCTCGTCGTCCTCGACGACCTCCAGCACGCCGCGCAGGCCCAGCAGGCCGTCGGCGGACGGCGGCGTGGCGTGGCCGGCGGCGACCTGGGCGCGGCTGAGTTCAAGGTAGCGGTCGAGCAGGTCCTGGTTGACGCGAACGGCGGCCGTGGTCTCGGCCTTCTTGGCCTGGACGTTGACGGTCAGCTGGCCGCGCTGGAAGCGGGCCTGGGCGCCTTCGCGGGCGGTGCGCTCCAGGGAATCGAAGCCGCCTGGCGCGCGCACGCGGGTCTCGAGGTTGCGGCCGTTGACCGAACGCGCTTCCACGGCCCAGCTCCACTCGCCGTGCACGCCCTCGACACGGGCGAAGCCGGTCATTCCGGAAAGGCTCATGCGGCGGTGCTCTTTGGGATCCTAGGCATCCGGGTGCTCCCGCGCCTTTTGCGCCGCCTCGAACTCACGCCACTTGGCGACGTTGCGGTCGTGCTCGGCGGCAGTGGCAGCGAAGGCATGGCCGCCCTTGCCGGTGGCCACGAAGTAGAGGTCCTTGGTCACCAGCGGGTTCAGCACCGCCGCGATTGAGGCGCGCCCGGGGTTGGCGATCGGCCCAGGCGGGAGGCCGGCGTGCTTGTAGCTGTTCCAGGGCGTGTCGGAATCCAGCTCGGAGCGGCGGATGCCGCGGCCGAGCGGCTCGCCGCCGGAGATGCCGTAGATGATGGTCGGATCGGCCGCCAGCGGAACGCCGGCGCGCAGGCGGTTGATGTAAACCCCGGCCACGTGCGGACGCTCCTCGCCCAGCCGCGTCTCTTTCTCGACGATGGCGGCCAGGTTGATGGCCTCATCCGGCGTGTTGAAGGGCAGCCCTTGGGCGCGTGTGGCCCACAGTTGCTTCAGCACCTTGTCGCGCGCGTCCATCATCCGCTGCAGCACCGCCGCGCGGCTTTCCCCGCGGGAGAACTCGTAGGTCTCGGGCAGCAGCGAGCCCTCGGGCGGGGTGGTGACCTTGCCGGTCAGCAGCGGCTCGGCCATCAGGATGCGCACGGCCATGGCCGAGGTGCGGCCCTCGGGCACGGTGACGAAGTGGCGAACCACCGCGCCGGACTTCATCATCTGGATGATGGAATTGAGCGAAGCGCCCGACTTGAATTGATATTCGCCCGCCCGCAAAGACCGGTCCGCGCCCGTCAGCTTGGCGGCGAGGCGGAAGCTGTCGGCCGAGCGAATCACCCCGGCCCGCTTCAGCTTGCCGGCGATCTCGGAGACGCCGGAGCCGGAATCGAGGCTGACGATGGTGTCGCCGCGGCCGTTCGGCGTGGGTCCGGGGCCGTACATGGTCCACCCCACCAGGGCGGCGGCGAACAGGCCAACCAGCAGCAGCGTCGCCAGCAGCCCGCCCAGAAAGGCGACCAATCTCGCCGGCTTGGGGGGCGCGGGCTGGGCGGCCATGTCAGGCCACGCGCTTGAAGACCAGGGAAGCGTTCGTGCCGCCGAAGCCGAAGCTGTTGGACAGGACGTAGTCGATCTTCATCGGCTTGGCCTTGTGCGGGACCAGGTCGATCTTGGTCTCAACCGAGGGATTGTCCAGGTTGATGGTCGGCGGCGCGACCTGGTCGCGGATGGCCAGGCAGGCGAAGGCCGCCTCGACCGAGCCCGCGGCGCCCAACAGGTGGCCGATGGCGCTCTTGGTCGAGGACATGGTCGCCCCGTTCACGGCGTCGCCCAGCAGGCGCTCCACGGCGCCCAACTCGATCTCGTCGCCGAGCGGCGTCGAGGTGCCGTGGGCGTTGATGTAGTCGATGTCGGCGGCGGTGATGCCGGCGTCCTTCAGCGAGGCGGTCATGGCGCGGAAGCCGCCGTTGCCGTCCTGGGCGGGGGCGGTGATGTGATAGGCGTCGCCGGACATGCCGTAGCCGACCACCTCGGCGTAGATCTTGGCCCCGCGGGCCTTGGCGTGTTCGTATTCTTCCAGCACCAGGATGCCGGCGCCCTCGCCCATGACGAAGCCGTCGCGGTCCTTGTCGTAGGGGCGCGAGGCCTTTTCGGGCGTGTCGTTGAAATTGGTGGAGACCGCACGGCTGGCGATGAAGCCCGCCACGCCCAGCGGCACGATCGAGCTTTCCGTGCCGCCCGCCACCATCACGTCGGCGTCGCCGTACTTGATGATGCGGAAGGCGTCGCCGACCGCGTGCGCGCCCGTGGCGCAGGCGGTGACCACGGCGTGGTTGGGGCCCTTGAGGCCGTAACGGATTGAGATCTGGCCCGACGACAGGTTGATCAGGGACGAGGGAATGAAGAACGGACCGACGCCGCGGCGGGGGCCCTTTTCCTTCAGCTCCAGCGCGGCTTCCTCGATGGGGCCCAGACCGCCGATGCCGGAGCCGACGATGACGCCGGTGCGCTCCTTCTCGGCCTCGTCCTCGGGCGGCCAGTTGGCGTCCTTGAGGGCTTCGTCCGCCGCCGCCAGGGCATACATGATGAAGTCGTCCATGCGCCGCCGGTCGCGGGAGGAGACGACCTTTTCGGGATCGAAGGAGGCGGGATCGTCGGGCGAGCCGCCGCCGCGTCCATCGACGCTGGGGATCTCGCAGGCGATCTGACAGGCGTAGTCGGTGACGTCGAAGGCGGTGATCCGCCCCGCGCCCGATTCGCCGGCGATCAGGCGCTTCCAGGTCGCCTCCACGCCCCATCCCAGGGGAGTGAGCAGGCCCAGACCGGTGACGACAACACGGCGCATGAGGTTACCCCGTTACCCAAATGAATTCGCGGCCGGCCCCGCCCCCCAGAGACAGGGGGCGGCGCGGCGGCCGCGACTTCAGACCGACTTCAAAAAACTAGCCGGCCGACTTTTCGGTGATGAACTTCACCGCGTCGCCGACGGTCTGGATGTGCTCGGCGGCATCGTCGGGGATTTCGATGTCGAATTCCTCTTCGAAGGCCATGACCAGCTCGACGTTGTCCAGGCTGTCCGCGCCCAGATCGTCGATGAAGCTGGCCTTTTCCGTCACCTTGTCCGGGTCGGCGTCCAGGTGGTCGATCACGATCTTGCGTACGCGTTCGAGGATATCGGACATTCGTCTCTGCCTTCTGTGTTCTCACCGCCCGGGGCGGCTCTCGCGCCGTTCGGTGTCATGCCGTGACGGCTTTCGCAAGCCCTAAGGGAAGCTTGGGGCCTCTGGTTCCGGGGTAACATAGCGATGCGAACGGAAAAAGCACCGCTCCTGCATCAGATCATCGCCATGCCGCCATTCACGTGCAGGGTCTGGCCCGTGACGTAGGCGGCTTCGTCGCTCGACAGATAGACGGCGGCCGCGGCGATCTCGTCGCCCGTGCCGAGTCGGCCCGACGGGATCTTGGACAGAATCGTCTCGCGCTGCTGGTCGTTCAGCACGTCGGTCATGGGCGAGGTGATGAAGCCCGGGGCGATGCAGTTGACCGTGATACCGCGCGAACCGACCTCCTGGGCCAGCGACTTGGAGAACCCGATCATCCCGGCCTTCGAGGCAGCGTAGTTGGCCTGGCCGGGGTTGCCGGTGACGCCCACGACTGAGGTGACGCCGATGATGCGGCCGGCCCGGCGCTTCATCATGCCGCGCATGGCGGCGCGCGAGAGCCGGAAGTAGCTCTCCAGGTTGATGCGGATGACCGCGTCCCAGTCCTCGTCCTTCATGCGCATCAGAAGGCCGTCCTTGGTGATGCCTGCGTTGGCGATGAGGATGTCGAGCCCCGCGCCCGCGGCGGTCTCGGCCGCCTCCACCAGGCCGTCGACGGCGGCGGGGTCGGAGAGGTTGCAGGCCGCGACGTGGGCGCGGCCGCCAAGCTCGCCGGCCAGGTCCTGCAGGACGTTCTCGCGGGTGCCTGAGAGCACGACGGTCGCGCCCTGCCCGTGCAGCGCCTTGGCGATGGCGGACCCCAGGCCGCCGGTGGCGCCGGTGACCAGGGCGGTCTTTCCAGTCAGATCGAACATCTCATTCTCCTCTCCCTCCCCGTCTGGGGAGGGTGTCGCCGCAGGCGACGGGTGGGGAAAGGTGGCGGCGCACAGCCCCACCCGGCCCTTCGGGCCACCCTCCCCAGGCTGGGAGGGAGAAATCTCTAGGCCAGGCTCCGCGCGAACGTCTCCAGATCGGACGGCGAATTCAGCGGGGTGGCCTCGGCGTCGGGCGCGATGCGCTTGGCCATGCCGGACAGGACCTTGCCGGCGCCGGCCTCGGCGAAGCGGGTGACGGCGCCGTCGGTCGCCATCCACTCCATGCTTTCGCGCCAGCGCACGCGGCCGGTGACCTGCTCGACGAGCAGGCGGCGGATTTCCTCGGGGTCCAGCGTCGGCCGGGCCGTGATGTTGGCGACGAGCGCGGTGCGCGGCGCCATGATCTCGGCAGTGGACAGGGCGACGGCCATTTCATCGGCGGCGGGCTGCATCAGGGGGCAGTGGAAGGGCGCCGAGACGTTCAGCGGAATGGCGCGCGCGCCCAGTTCCTTGGCGGCCTCGATGGCCTTGTCGACGGCGGCCTTGTCGCCAGAGATGACGATGTTGCCGTTGTTGTTGTCGTTGGCCACGACGCAGACCCCGACCTCGGAGCCGGCCTTGGCGGCGGCTTCGGCGAGCGCCAGGTCGGTCTTGGGTCCGATCAGCGAGGCCATGGCCCCCTGGCCCACCGGCACGGCGCGCTGCATCGCTTGGCCGCGCAGCTTCAGCAGGCGCGCGGTGTCGGCGAGCGTGATCGCCTCGGCGGCGGCCAGCGCCGAATATTCGCCGAGCGAATGGCCGGCCACGAAGTTGGCGCGGGTGATGTCGATGTCGAACTCGGCTTTCAGCGTGCGCACCACCGCCAGGGACACAGCCATCAAGGCCGGCTGGGCGTTTTCGGTGAGCGTCAGGTCGGTCTCGGGGCCGTCCTGCATCAGCTTGAACAGCTTTTGGCCCAGCGCGTCATCGACCTCCTGGAAGACCTCGCGGGCGGCGGCGAAGGCCTCGGCCAGTTCGGCTCCCATGCCGATGGTCTGGCTGCCCTGGCCGGGGAAAAGGAAGGCTAGGCTCATGGGGCCGGATCCTCTGCTGCGTTCGGCGCGGAGGGTTAGGGGAAAGGCGCGGAGGCGGCAAGCGGCAGGGCGCCGGCGCGGCTAGGTGCGAGGCTCGTCCTTGCCGCAGCCGAACTTGGCGCATCCGCGCGCGCGCAGCGCCTCGGTGACCTGAGGCCCCAACTCGCTGATCAGCTCTTGCTCCCGCACGCTGAGCAGCGGCGTCTTGGCGTTGATCGCCTGGCCTTCCGGCGTGCTGTAGAACGTCAGCATCGCCTGCAGCTCTCTCTCGGTGAACAGCTCGACGTAGATGTCGGTGACCCGGTCGGCGTAGTCGGTGAGCAGGTCCTCCACCGCCTCGGTGACCAGGTTCGCCATCTCCCTGCGCTCATGCTCGCTCAGCCGGGGGAAGTAGCGCTCGACGATGACCGGCATGGCCGCGTCCAGCGTGTCGTGGATGGTTTTGTTGAAGTGGATGACCTCCAGGATCTGGCGTGTCACCTCCCGGCGCCGGGCCAGCCCCGCCTCTGAATGATCCGCGGCGACCGTGACCGCGGGCGCGGACTTGATGGGCTCGGACGCGGCCAGGGCCATCGACGGCGCGGCAAATGCCATCAGGATGGCGGCGGCGGTGATCGGAAAACGCATGGTGACTACTCCCCCAGGCCACAACTTGGCGGTGCGCCGCGCAGCTGGCAAGCGGGGCGCATGGCCGCAAGCTTGGCCGTAGTTGACGAACTGCCCTTACGCGCGCAACTATTGCGTATGCAACCGCCTGAACTCCTTCAGATGGGCGGGGCGTGCGTCTGTTTCCGGGTCCGCAAGGCCTCGCGCGCGCTCACCCGCATCTACGATGAAGCCCTCGCGCCGGCGGGGTTGACCATCACCCAGTTCTCCGTGCTCAGGAACACCCTGCGCACCGGCAGCCCGACCCTGAACGAGCTGGCCGCGGCCACCGGGCACGAGCGCAGCGCGCTGTGGCGCACGCTACAGCCGCTTGTCCGCGAGGGCCTGCTGACGCTCGCCGCCGCCAAGGGCCAGCGCGCCGACCGGGTCACCGTGACCGAGGACGGCCGGGCGCGTATTCAAACCGCCCTGCCCCTGTGGGAAGCCAGCCAGGCCAGGGTCCGGCGCAAGCTCGGCGCCGACAGCGAGAAGGCCCTGATCACCATGCTCAAGGCCATGGAAGACCTCGGGGCCTGAGGGGTCGTCCGGACGCCCGTGACGGACTTTTGCGGATAACGGCGGTTCGCCATGCTTGCGGCCCGGCCGCGGGCGGGTGAATGCTGCCGGGTCCGCGGAGATCCCCATGCGCCGTCTTGCTATCGCCATCCTCGCCGCCGGCCTGGCGCTCGCTCTGCCGGCGCTGGCCCAGGCCCACGCGCCCAAGCCGCCCAAACAGATCTACGACGCGGTTTCCGCGGTGCTGAAGGACGGCGCCGCGGAGATGGCCGAACCGGACAGCCCGCCACCAGACGTCGACTTCTCGATCCCTCCGCCCGAAATGTTCACCCCGGTCGACATCAACGGCGACGGCAAGACCGACTGGAAGGTCGACTACGCCGCCGCGCCCAACCCCTCGCTCTACTGTGGCACGGGCGGCTGCCAGGTGGAGCTGTGGGCGTCGCAGCCGGGCGGCGGCTGGTCCAAGGTGATGGACGAACTGGTGCGCGCCAGCACCGTCACCCGCAAGAACGGGGTCACGCGCCTGGACCTCGACTTTCACGGCACGGTCTGCGGCGGCTCGGGCGTCGATCCGTGCGGGCGCGGCTATCTGTGGGACGAGAACACCGGCTGGGTCCCCACCGCCAATTCGGACGGCAAGACCTGGATCTACGGTGGTCCCATCGAGCTGAACCTCTACAACCGCAACGACCGGCCCGCCGACGTCGAGGCCGCCTTCGACCGCATCCAGGCCCTGTGCCCATCGGGCGGCGGCGGCGCCGAACGCAGCGCCTGGACCAGCTATCGCATTCCCGACGTCAACGGCGATGGTCAGAGCGACTGGATCGTCGGCGGCGCCTATGACACCTGCGCGGTCAGTGGCGACGAGCCGCACAAGGTCCTGCCCGTGCTGGTGCTGGTCTCCGCACCGGACGGCGGCTTCACGGAAGCCTACTCCCGGCCGGGCGTCAGCTTCGGCGTCGACATCGGCCCTCGCCCCGCGGCGCTCTACGCCATTCCGGCCGATACCTTCTGCGGCGGGGACGACGGCGCGCTCGACAAACCCTGCGGCCAGCGCCTGCGCTGGGACGCCGGCAAGGGCAAATTCGTCGAATAGCCTTCGCCCGCTTGCGTTTGCGCGGACTTTAACGTACATCCGCCCGCTCTCTGGAAGGCGGTCCTTCGCGGCTTTCAACTGACCACGTGTTCTGCGCGGTCGACGCGAACGGATCCATCGCTTCCCCGGACCTTCCGCCGGGACAAGCGCCGCCTCCGCAAAGGAAGAGGAAAATGGCACTCTACGAACACGTTATCATTGCGCGGCAGGACATCTCCGCGCAGCAGGCCGAGGCGTTGAACGATACGCTCAAGGCCCTGGTTGAAGAAGGCGGCGGCTCGGTCGCGAAGATCGAGTACTGGGGCCTTCGCAACCTCACCTACCGCATCAAGAAGAACCGCAAGGGTCACTACTCCCTCCTGGCGCTCGACGCCCCCGCCCCGGCGGTCAAGGAGATGGAGCGTCAGCTGTCCATCAACGAGGACGTGCTGCGCTACATGACCGTCCGCGTCGAAGAGCTGGACCTCGAGCTGTCGCCGATCCTGGCCCGCAAGGAACGTGAGCGCGAACGCGAACGCGAACGTCCCGGCGGTCCGCGCGGCGGCTACGAAGACCTGGTGTAGGGAGAAAAAACATGTCCGACGTTGAAGCTCCCACCACCCCCGGCGCGCCCGCCGGCTCCGGCGGCGCCCGCCGCCCGTTCTTCCGCCGCCGCAAGGTGTGCCCGTTCTCCGGCGCCAACGCCCCGAAGATCGACTACAAGGACGTCAAGCTCCTGCAGCGCTACATCTCCGAGCGCGGCAAGATCGTGCCTTCGCGCATCACCGCCGTATCGCAGATCAAGCAACGGGAACTGGCCCGCGCCATCAAGCGCGCCCGCTTCCTGGCGCTCCTGCCCTACGTTGTGAAGTAAGGACCAGAGCACATGAAAGTCATTCTGCTCGAACGCGTCGACCGCCTCGGCGGCATCGGCGACACGGTCCAGGTGAAGGACGGCTTTGCCCGTAACTTCCTCCTGCCCCGCCAGAAGGCCCTGCGGGCCACGGAAGCCAACCAGCGCATCTTCGACGCTGAACGCGCCACCATCGAAGCCCGCAACGCCGCCAACAAGGCCGAGGCCGAGAAGGCCGGCGCCGAGCTGGACGGAACCTCGTACGTCCTGATCCGTCAGGCCGGCGAAACCGGCCAGATGTACGGTTCGGTCGCCGCCCGCGACGTCGCCGACGCCATCCAGGCGGAAGGCGGCAAGGTCGAACGGTCGCAGGTCATTCTGAACCTGCCGATCAAGACCTTGGGCGTGCACGAAGTGAAGGTGCGTCTGCACTCGGAAGTGATCATCACCGTCAAGGTGAACGTCGCCCGCTCGCAGGACGAAGCCGAACGCCAGGCCAAGGGCGAGAACGTGATCACCTCGCAGTTCGAGGAAGATCGCGCCGCCGACGCCGAAGCCACCCAGGACATGCTGGAAGGTGGCGCCGGCGCGGCCATGACTGAGGCTCCCTCCGACGAGGGCTGACAAAGTCACGACCAACGACCGAGAATACGCGGCCCGGGACCTTTCCCGGGCCGTTTTCTTTTGGGCCCGACGGGTGCATGCTTGCAGCCATGAAACAGCCCCTCCTCCTTGCGGCGGGAGTCTCCGCTGCGTTCCTCCTTTCCTTCGGCTCAACCAGCGCCGCCGTGCTTGTGCTCGGCTCCGGCGACCCGGGCCTGTGCTCGCACGCGGCCATGAACCCCGGCGCCACCGCCGGCGGCCTGCACGCCTGCGACGCGGCCCTGAAGGATCCCGACCTGTCCTCGCACGACCGGGCGGCCACCTTCGTCAATCGCGGCGTGCTGCGCCTGCGCGGCGCGGCCTACGACCGGGCGGTCGAGGACTTCAACTCGGCCCTGCGCATCAATCCGCAGCTGGGCGAGGCCCTGGTCAACCGCGGCGCGGCGCGCATCGGCCAGCACCGCTACGCCGACGCCCTGCGCGATCTGGAACGCGGCGCCGACCTGGGCGCCTCGGAGCCGGAAAAGGCCTGGTTCAACCGCGGCCTGGCGCACGAAGGCCTGGGCGACCTGCCCGCCGCCTACCGCGCCTACCAGCGCGCCGCGGCGCTGAAGCCCGGCTGGGACGCGCCGCAGAAGGAACTGGCCCGCTTCACGGTGCGCCCGGCGCACTAAGACCCTTCTCGCTTGCGAGAAGGCAGGGACCCGCCCCGGAGCGCGGAGCGCGCAGGGATAGCGGGCGGAAGAGCCGCAGGATAAGGCGCGGTGCGAACCGCTGGCTCTACCCCCACGTAAGAACCTGCGCTTCGCTCCGGTGCGTGGGTTCCCTCCTTCTCGCGAGCGAGAAGGGGAACCCACGACCGCTTCTGTCGCACCGCCGGTCCAGGGTGCGCTGCGGACCTATGGCCGAGGTTACAATCCACAGATCGACGATCTCTTGGGGGCAAGTGGTCGGCGGTCGCGATTGCCACACCCCGACTGTCGCGGCCGCGGTCTAAGAGTTAACAAATGACGCTTCCCGCCTTTGCACCCGGCCCCGGTTTTTCCGGCGACGCCGGCGGATCGATGATCGCCGCCCTGCCCCACAACCTGGAGGCCGAACAGGCCCTGCTGGGCAGCTTGCTGTTCGACAATGCGGCCTACGAGCGGCTGGCCGACACCCTGGCCGGCAGGCACTTCTACGAGCCCTTCCATCAGCGCCTTTTCGACGCCATCGAGGACTATGTCCGCAAGGGCATGCTGGCCGAGCCGATCGTGCTGATGGAGCGCTTCAAGCGCGATCCGGCCTTCGAGGAACTGGGCGGCATCCGCTACCTCGCCGACCTGGTCGACCGCGCGCCGCCCGCCGCCAACGCCCAGGACTACGGCCGCGTGGTCTATGATCTGGCGCTGCGCCGCGAGCTGATCCGCATCGGCGGCGAGATCGGCCGCGTCGCCCAGGAAGGCGGCGACCCCGAGCCCATCGAGGCGCGCGAGCAGATCGAGACGGCGGAGCAGCAGCTCTACCAGCTGGCCGAGACCGGCGCGCCGTCCACCGGCTTCATGACCTTCGCCGATGCGCTGACCGGCGCGGTGAAGATGGCGGCCGAGGCGTTCGAGCGCGACGGCGGCCTGGCGGGCCTGTCAACGGGACTCATCGACCTCGACCGCAAGCTGGGCGGTCTCTATCCGTCCGACCTGCTGATCCTCGCCGGCCGCCCCTCGATGGGCAAGACCGCGCTGGCCACCAACATCGCCTTCAACGTGGCGCGCTCCTACGCCTGGGAGCCGCAGCCGGACGGGTCGCGCAAGACCGTGCGCGGCGGCGTGGTGGCGTTCTTCTCACTGGAAATGAGCGCCGAGCAGCTGGCCATGCGCCTGCTCGCCGACGCGTCCGGCGTGTCGTCCGACCGCCTGCGCAAGGGCGAGATCGACGCCTCGGAATTCGGCCGCGTCCGCGACGCCGCCATCGAGATCCAGGAAAGCCCGCTGCACATCGACGACACCGGCGGCCTGTCCATCGCCAAGCTGGCCGCCCGCGCGCGCCGGCTAAAGCGCCAGTCGGGGCTGGACCTGATCGTGGTCGACTACCTGCAGCTGGTCACCGCCAGCTCAGGCAACCGCAATGACAACCGGGTGCAGGAAGTCTCCATGATCACCCAGGGCCTCAAGGCCCTGGCCAAGGAACTGAGCGTGCCGGTCCTGGCCCTGTCGCAGCTCAGCCGTCAGGTCGAGCAGCGCGAGGACAAGCGCCCGCAACTGTCGGACCTGCGCGAGTCCGGCTCGATCGAGCAGGACGCCGACGTGGTCATGTTCGTGTTCCGCGAAAGCTACTACCTGAGCCGCGCCGAACCGCGCGAAGGCACGCCCGAGCACCTGACCTGGCAAGAGCAGATGGACCAGCTCAAGGGCCTGGCCGAATGCATCATCGGCAAACAACGCCACGGCCCCATCGGCACCGTGAAGATGAGCTTCCACGAGGACACCACCCGGTTCGGAAACCTGGCGCGCGAGGGGCGGTACGAGCAGCAGTACTAGGGGCTGACTCGCACCGCGGGGCTGAGGCCCGCGCTTCAGGCGTGACGGGGGCGTTTGGGCGGCTCCCGCGCGCGGCCGCCCGGAAGAACAGCAGCTTGGCCGCCTCCGTCAGGACCAGGTAGCCGGTCACCAGCAAAGTCATCGCCCCCAACAGCGGCAGCGCCAGCGGGGTCAGGCCGAACAGCCGCGCCAGCGGACCCGTGAAAGGCAGGACGAAGGCGACCAGGCCGACGCCCGCCGTAATCGCCACCAGCAGGCCGCCCGGGCGGCTTCGCCAGGCCAGACCTTGCCTGCGCAACACCATCACCACCGCCAGTTCGGTCAGCAGCGAGAGCACGAACCAGGCGGTCTGGAAGACCAGTTCGGGCGCGTGGAAGACGTAGATCAGCAGGGCGAAACCCAACAGGTCGAAGACCGAGCTGATCAGGCCGAAGACGATCATGAAGCGCTGGATCTCGGCTCCATGGGCGCATTGGTGGGACCAAGCGGGGCCGGACGATATAGGTTCGCTCTTGGTTTGCGGTGGGTTGGCAGGCGGGCGCCAAGATTTCTGCGGCAACAGTGAAGCTTTTTCGGCTGACGCGCGTTAACGCACCGGGGCGCCGTGCGAGGGACGGCGCCGGCGACATCGGGGGACAGACTTGCACGACCGCGCCCACCCCGTGACAACACCGGGATTCCTGGATGATTCCAGCGAGATGTCGGCGCGGATCGCGGCCTTCGATTGGGCCTCGACGCCGGTCGGCCCCATCGAAGGCTGGCCGCAGAGCCTCAAGACCATCACCGGCTTCATGATGCGTTCGCCCACGGCCCTGGTGCTGCTGTGGGGCCCCGACGGGGTGATGATCTACAACGACAGCTATTCGATCTTCGCCGGCGATCGCCACCCTTCCCTGCTCGGTTCCAAGGTGCTGGAGGGCTGGCCCGAGGCGGCGGAGCTGAACGCGCGGGTGATGCGCGTCGGCCTGTCGAGCGGCACCCTCAGCTACACCGACCTCGAACTGGAATTGAACCGCACCGGCACGCCCAAGCCGGCCTGGCTCGATCTCGACTATTCGCCGGTCATTGATGAAAGCGGCAAACCCGCCGGTGTCATGGCCGTGGTGGTGGAGACCACCAGCCGGGTGTTGGCCGAGCGGCGCACCGCCTCGGCGCGGCAACGCCAGGAGCAGCACTTCAGCCAGATGCCGGGCTTCGTGGCCATGCTGTCCGGGCCCGAGCACGTCTACGACTACGTCAACGCCGCCTACGTCAGGGTCGCCGGCGAGCGCGATTTCACCGGCAGGCCGATCCGGGCCGTGTTTCCGGACCTCGAGGGCCAGGGCTTCTTTGAGTTGTTGGACCAGGTCTACACCAGCGGCGAGCGCTATGTGACGCGCGCTGCCCCGATCCAGCTGGCCGGCGAGGCCGAGGTCCGCTTCCTGGATTTCGTCTATGAGCCGATCCGCGACGACTCCGGCGCGGTGTCGGGCGTGTTCGTCGGCGGCTACGACGTGACCGAGGCCCAGCGCGCCCAGCGCGATCTCGAAACCAGCCGTGAGCGCTACCGGGGCTTGGCCGAGCTCAGCGTCCAGCTGCGCGACCTGAGCGACCCGGACCAGATCGGCTTCGCGGCGGCGCGGCTCCTTGGCGGGCTGCTGCAAACCAGCCGTGTCGGCTACGGCACCATCGATCCTGAAAACGAGACCCTGCACGTCAGCGCCGACTGGACCGCGCCCGGCATCGACTCCCTGGCGGGGGTGACGCCCCTTCGCGACTACGGCAGCTTCATCGACAGCCTCAAGCGCGGCGAACTGATCCAGATCGACGACGTGCGCCGAGACAAGCGCACCGCGATGGCCGCGGAGGCGCTGGAGGGGCGCAGCGCGCGGGCGTTCGTGAATGTGCCGGTGATCGAGCAAGGCCAGCTGGTGGCCGTGCTTTACGTCAACGACGCCGGGACGCGCCGCTGGACGTCCGACGAAATGACGCTGATCAGCGAAGTGGCCGAGCGCACCCGCACGGCTGTCGAACGGGCCCGCTCCGACGCGGCGGTGCGCGAGAGCGAGGCGCGGCTTCGCTTCCTCGACGAGCTGAGTCGGGCGGTCGGGCGGATATCCGACGCCGACGAGGTGCTGCGCGAGACCACGCGCATGACCGGCCAGCATATGGGCGTCTCCATCTGCGCCTACGCCGACATGGACGAGGACGAAGATGGGTTCACCATCCGCGGAGATTGGGCCGCGCCGGGCTCGTCGAGCATCGTGGGGCACTACCGGCTCGCCGACTTCGGCACGCTGGCGGTCGAGAACCTCAGCGCTGGCCGGCCGATGGTCGTCAACGACAACCGCGCCGAACTCGCCCCCGAAGAAGCCGCAGCCTTCCAGGCAATAGGCATCAGCGCCACCATCTGCATGCCGCTGGTCAAGGACGGACGGCTGGTGGCCCTGATGGCCATTCACGACAAGCAGCCGCGCGCTTGGACCGAGGACGAGCTGGCGCTGATCAATGACGTCACCATCCGCTCCTGGGCCCACGTCCAGCGCGTCGCCGCCGAGGCCGAGCTCCGCGCCAGCGAGGACAACTTCCGCACCCTGGCCAGCGCCATGCCCAACCAGGTGTGGACCGCGCCGGCGGACGGTCAGCTCGACTGGTTCAACGACCAGGTCTACGCCTATTCGGGGGCCGAACGCGGCAGCCTGGACGGTGCGGGCTGGGCCGCCATCGTCCACCCGGACGACCTCGACGGCGCGGTGGCGAGCTGGACCCAGGCACTGGCGGGCGGCGAGCCTTACCAGACCGAATTCCGCCTGCGCCGCCACGACGGCGCCTGGCGCTGGCACCTGGCCCGCGCCGTGCCGCTGAAATCCAACCAGGGCGAGGTGCTTCGCTGGGTCGGGACCAACACCGACATCCAGGACCAGAAGGATACGGCCGAGGCCCTGGCCGAGATTAACGACACCCTGGAGCAGCGGGTCGAGGAACGCACCGCCCAGCTGATGGAGGCAGAGGCGGCGCTCCGCCAGGCGCAGAAGATGGAGGCCGTCGGCCAGCTGACCGGCGGCATCGCTCACGACTTCAACAACCTGCTCACTGGCATCGCCGGCAGCCTCGAGCTGTTGCAGAAGCGACTCAACGAGGGCCGGTCGGATGGGGTCGAACGCTACATCGACATCGCCCAGACCGCGACCCGCCGGGCCTCATCGCTAACCCAGCGCCTGCTCGCCTTCTCGCGCCGCCAGACGTTGGATCCCAAGCCTACCGACGTGAACCGGCTGGTGGCGGGGATGGAGGATCTGATCCGCCGCACCGTGGGTCCCGGCGTCGAGGTCGAAGTGGTCGGCGCGGGCGGCCTGTGGAACACGCGGGTGGACCAGAGCCAGCTGGAAAACGCGCTGCTCAACCTGTCCATCAACGCCCGCGATGCGATGCCCGACGGCGGCCGCATCACCATCGAGACGGCCAACAAGTGGCTGGACCAGCGCGCCGCGCGCGAGCGCGAGCTGCCGCCAGGCCAGTATGTCTCCCTGTGCGTCACGGACACGGGCACCGGCATGACCCCGGAGGTGATCAGCCGCGCCTTCGACCCCTTCTTCACCACCAAGCCGATCGGCCAGGGCACGGGTCTTGGCCTGTCGATGATCCATGGTTTCGCACGGCAGTCCGGCGGACAGGTGCGAATCTATTCCGAGCTCGGCAAGGGCACCACCATGTGCCTGTACTTCCCCCGCTATGCCGGCCGGGTGGACGCGCCCGAGCCGCCGGAGGACGCCGCCGATGTCGCCACCAGCCAGGGCGAGACCGTTCTGGTCATCGACGACGAGAAGTCCATTCGCGACCTGCTGTCCGAGGTGCTGGGCGAGGCGGGATATCGAGTGCTGGAAGCCGCCGACGGCCCGTCCGGCCTGGCCATCCTGCAGTCGGGCGCGCGCGTCGATCTGCTGATCACCGACGTGGGACTTCCGGGCGGGCTGAACGGGCGGCAGGTGGCCGACGCGGCCCGCGCCGAGCGGCCCGACCTGAAGGTCCTGTTCGTGACCGGCTACGCCGAGAATGCGGTGGTCGGCAACGGCCACCTGGACGCCGGCATGCAGGTGATGACCAAGCCCTTCGCCATCGCCGCCCTGGCGACCCGGGTGCGCGACATCATCGAAGGCTAGACGTGCTTGCACCCCCAAGGTGCATCGGCGCGTTACCCCTGCATGAAAAACTCAGCACGCTACCGGGCGCACGGCCTCGAATGCGAGCGGTTGGCGCTCAAGACAACCTCGGATTCCGAGCGGGTCAGCTGGTTGCAGATGGCCGCGGACTGGCAGGCCCGCGCCCATGCGGCCGAATTGACCGAGCCCACCACGCCGCGCTTCTCCATCATGTAGCAGCCGGCCCCGCTGCCGGGGCCGTCGGCGTCCGGGTGCTGATCTGGGTGAGCGGCTTGATGTCGGTGAATTTGGCGATGTCGCCCTGCACTTCGGCGGCGCGCGGACCGGTCAGCGAGGCCTGAAGCGATTCCGGGCTGTCGAAGGACAGGTGCGCCTGCACCGCGAAGGGCGCCGCGCCGCCGTCGCCGGCCGACACGCCCTTGAGCACCAGCACGCCCTGCAAACCGGTGGAGCCGAAGGCTTCCTTGAGCAGCGGAATGTGCGTCTCGTCGTAATAGGCGTGGTCGAAGCGCGACTTCTTGGTCGCCTTGTAGAACACACTGAAAATCGCCACGCCGGCCTCCTGATCGCAAGGGCGCGGACCCTCTGCCCGGGCTCAGGGCGCGTCAAGGCGTTTCGCGACCTGGCCCCGGAGCCCGCCGACGCCATCGCCCCTGTTCTATGTCCGGATCACCGCCTTATGGCCGCGACCGGGACCGGGCATCTATCGGGTCTCCCCAAACGAAAGGACGACCCGTGCAAAAGTACATCATCGAACGCGACATCCCTGGCGTGGACAAGCTCAACCCGGCTGAGCTGAAGGGCGCGGCCCAGACGTCGAACGCGGCCCTGGCCCAGGTCGGAGCTGAGCGCGTGCAATGGGTGGAAAGCTTCGTCACCCCCGACAAGACCTTCTGCGTGTATCTGGCGCAGGACGAAGACGCGGTGCGCGAGCATGCCCGGCTCTCCGGCTTTCCCGCCAACAAGATCACCCCCGTCGCCGGAATGATCAGCCCCTCCACCGCCAACTAAGGGCGCCACCCAACAGGTGGCCAACAACAAGACGGACAGGACGGGCAGGCTCGCGATGCGGGCTCGCCCGTCCTAGTCTGCGTACAACCGGAGGACACCCCATGCTGGACGTGACCGTGGTGCTGCTGGACGACGGCCTGTCGTCGACGGCGATCATGCCGCTGGAAATCTTTCATTGCGCCGGAAGGCTCTGGCACGACCTGCACGGCGAACCGGCCAGGGCGCCGTTCCAGGTGCGCGCGGTCTCCATCGACGGGCGCGCGGTGAGGATTCCCTACGGCATCTCCATCGAGCCCCGCGGATCGATCGCCGACGTCGAGCGCACCGACGTCGCCGTGGTGCCGACCTCCGGTCTCGACCTGGACCTGAAGCTGGTCGAGAACTCGGCCCTGCTGCCGTGGCTGCGACGCCAGCACGCCCAGGGAGCCTATGTCGCGGGCATGTGCATGGGCGCGGCCTACCTCGCCGAGGCCGGCCTGCTGGACGGGCGGATGGCGACGACCCACTGGGCGCCCTGCGGCGACATGGCCAGGCGCTGGCCGCAGGTGGACTGGCGCTCCGATCTCTTCCTCACCGAGGACCATCGGCTGCTCTGCAGCGGCGGCGTCTACGCCGCGGCCGACCTTTCGCTCTATCTCGTCGAGAAGCTCGCCGGACACGAGGTGGCGGTGCGCACGGCCAAGTCGCTGCTGTTGCCGATGCCGCGCACGCACCAGGCCGGCTACGCCATGCTGCCCGTCTCGCGCCCGCACGACGATGCGGCCATCCGCGACGCCGAAGCCTTTCTGCAGGCGCACTTCCGCCAGGACATCTCGACCGGGACCCTGGCCGACCGCGCCAACCTTGGCGCGCGCACCTTTGTGCGCCGCTTCAAGGCCGCCACCGGACGCCAGCCGGGGGCCTATCTGCAGGCCCTGCGCATGGAGGCGGCCAAGGCCACGCTGGAGCGCGACGACCGGCCGATCCAGTCGATCAGCAGCGAGGTCGGCTATGACGACGCGGCCTTCTTCCGCGCCCTGTTCAAACGCAGCACCGGCATGACCCCCGCCGAGTACCGCGCCCACTTCGCGCCGCTGGCCGTGCGCGGCTACGGATCGACGGGCTCCGCCAATCCGCATTGACTGGAGGCCCGAACAGGTCGCCTTGCAGGGCATGGCAGTCGAAACCGTCCACATCGTGCAGGCCTATGTCGCGGGTCGCGGCAAGAGCCTGAAGGCCGAGCGGCAGGTGGGCTGCAAGACGCCCGAGGAAGCGCGGCGCAAGGCCGAGCGGCTGGCGCCCCTGCGCGTCGGGGTCGTGGCCTTCTCGGTAACCGCCGACACCGAGATGGGCGACTACGACGAAAACCCGACCATCCTGTTCAGGGCCGGCCGCCTGCCTCCGCCCTTCGACGAGGAATAGCCCCCCGCGACGCTTGGCCGCCAATGGCCAAGTTTGTCGACCGGAGTGGTTGGCCCTAAAGAGAGCGCGGGCGCGCGGCGTTCGGTTCAGTGAAGATCAAACGTCATGCCTACCGACGAGACCTCGGGCAGTGTCGAAGCCCTGCTGGAGACCCCGGACCTGGCGCATGCGCTGGAAAGCGATCGCTTCAAGCAGTTCCTGGACCAGTTGCCGGTGGCGACGGCTGTTTCAATGCTGGGCCCGCCTGAGAAGGTCGTCTACGCCAACCGCGAATTCGAGCGGCTGATCGGCCAGACCCAGGACGAGATCGTCGGCGAGACCTGGAGCCGCCTTCCCGGTGAAACGGCGGACGACGCTTCCCCCGCAAACCTCAGCGAGGCGCTCTATGATGAGAGCGACTACCTGGGAACCTTCGTCATCCCGCGCGATGGCGCCGCCCTCACCGTCGACGCCTGGTCCAGTATCATCGAGGACGAAGACGGCAAGGCGGTGTTCCGCCTGGTCGCCCTCGTGGAGGCGGCGCCCCGGCCGCCGTCCATGCTGGACGAGCTGGAGGAGCAGCTGCGCGAGAAGGACACCCAGCTGAAGGAGCTTCAGCATCGGGTGAAGAACAATCTGCAGATGATCACCGCCCTGATCCGGGTGGAGGCTCGCGGCATCTCCGACCGCACCCTGGGCGAGGGGTTCGACCGCCTCGCCGGCCGGGTCGAGGCGCTGGGCCTGCTTTACCGTTCTCTGGGCTCCGGCGACCCAATGGAGACCATCGACCTGGGGACCTACCTCAGCGGCATCGCTTCGGCGGTGATGCGTGCGCACGCGGTCAAGGGCATCCGGCTGGATCTGCTGGTCGACACCTGGGACGTCTCCATCGACGTGGCCATGCCCGCCGGCCTGGTCGTCAACGAACTGCTGACCAACGCGCTCAAGCACGCCTTCGAAGGCCGCGAAGGTGGGACCATCGTGCTGCACAGCAAGGTCAGCGGGACCGGCTGCCAGGTCATTGTCGCCGACGACGGGGTCGGCCTGCCCGAGGGCGTCACCTGGCCCAAGCCGGGCAAGCTGTCGTCCCTGATCGTCAAGTCTCTGGTTCAGAACGCCAAGGCCACGCTGGAGGTCGACTCCGCGCCCGGCAAGGGCATGAAGGTGACCATCGAGTTCCGCCGCAAGGACGCCGAGCCGCAGGCTTGAACGGCCGGCTTGAGTTTGCGCGTCACCGGTCGGCTGCTAGGCTTGCCCTCTGGAGTTGCGGGGGCAGTCATGAAGCGTTTGATTTTCGCGGCCGCGGTCGGGTTGGCGGGCCTGGGTTTTGCGAACTCGAGCCAGGCGGGCATCTACACCGACGACCTGTCGCGCTGTCTGGTGCGATCGGCCAACGCCGCGGACCAGAGCGACCTGATCGCCTGGATCTACGCGGCCATCAGCGCTCACCCCGATCTGGCGCGTTATTCGAAGATCACTCCTGAAGAACAGGCCGCCCTCTCCGCCAAGGGCGGCGCCTTGATGGTGCGGTTGCTGACCGTCGACTGTCGCAAGGAATCGGTCGCGGCGCTGAAGTATGAGGGCCCGTCGGCATTCGAGACATCCTTCGGCGTGCTGGGTGAAATCGCCATGCGGGGGATGATGGGCAACCCCAGTGTAGGCGCGGCGCTTGAGCAGCTCACCAAGTCCATGGACCGCTCCAAGCTCGAGGAACTGGGTCGCGAAGCCGGGACATCCATCCCGCCCGGCTAGGCGTATCGACTTCGCACCTGCGAACAGGCAGAAGGCGGGCGATGTCCCGCGCCCACGCCACCTCCCGTTTCACCGTCGACCTCGACGCGCTGACCGCCAACTACGCCACGCTGAAGGCGCAGGCGGGCGGGGCCGAGGCAGCGGGCATGCTGAAGGCCAACGCCTATGGCCTCGGCGGCAGCCATGTGGCCGCGGCGCTGTGGGCGGCGGGCGCGCGCAGCTTCTTCACCGCCGGCGTGGGCGGGGCCGAGGCGTTGCGCCAGCTGCTGGGCCCCAAGGCCGACGTCTATGTGCTGGACGGTTGCCGCAGGGATGACGCGCCCCGGCTGATCGACGCCGGCCTGATCCCGGTGCTCAACTCCATCGAACAGATCGCCCACTGGCGCGCCGGCGGTGGCGAGCGTCGGCTGGCGGCGCTGCACGTCGATACCGGCATGAACCGGCTGGGCGTGCGGCCCGAGGAAGCCGCCGACATCGCGAGCTCCGGGCTGCCGGTGGCCCTGGTGATGAGCCACCTGGCCTGCGGTGACTTCGAAAACCACCCAATGAACCCGCGCCAGCTGGCGGCCTTCCGCGCGGTGCGGCCGCTGTTCCCCAACGCCCGGGTCAGCCTGGCCAACTCCGGCGGCATCTTCCAGGGCCCGGACTACAGCTTCGACATGGTGCGGCCGGGCGTGGCGCTTTACGGCGGCGGACCGTTCGGCAAGCCCGACCAGAGGATCGCGCCGGTGGCCACGCTGGAGGCCGAGATCCTGCAGGTGCGCGACGTGCCGGCCGGCGAGAGCATCGGCTACGCCGCCAGCTTCGAGGCCGACAAGCCGATCCGTATCGCCACGGTCGGGGTGGGCTATGCCGACGGGGTGCTGCGCTCCAACCAGCCCAAGGGGCAGGTGTGGTTCGAGGGCGCGCTGCGGCCCATGCTGGGGCGGATTTCCATGGACACGCTGGCGGTGGACATGAGCGGCTGCGAGGCGGCGCAGGCGGGACGGTTCGTGGAGCTGTTCGGGCCCAACCTGCCGGTCGACGAGGCCGCGGCCCGGGCCGGGACCATCGCCTATGAGCTGCTGACCAGCGTCGGCACGCGGGTCGAGCGCACGGTGAATTCCGCGGGATAAATATCGCGCTCTTAAGTTATTGATATTATTCGATTATCGTAGATTTTACCCCGGTTTGGGGTCGTGCAGGCTCAGCCGGCGTGGGCGAGCTGTTCCAGGTGGCCGAAGCCCACCGAGGCCACGGCGGCCTTCAAGGCGGTCATGTCGACCTTTTCGCCCGAGGCCTCGACCATGAAGCGTTCGGCGACGACGACGGAATATTCGCCCGAGCGGGCGGTGGAATCGTACTTCTCGGTGGTCAGGCGGCCTTCGACATTTCCGATCTTCTCGTAGGTTCCGCCGGTCTGTTCGGAGTGATTGACGTTGAAGGCCGAGCCCAACTGGGCGAAGGCCCCGGCTCCGCCCATGTCGGTCACCGTCAGAGTCATGCGGGAATCGCCCAGGCTGTAACCGGCCCGAGCCGAGGCGGTCTGTATCCCCGCCGCGCCCGAGGACTCCGACGTTATCTCGCCGCGGACAAAGCCGGCGATGGTCCCCGGCAACAGGTCCTTGAGCTGATCGGCTGAAACCGGCGTGACGGCGGCGGGCGCTCCTCGGGGCCGCGCGCCCTGCTCCGCCAGGGCCGAGGCGATGGCGGCGTCGGCCGCCTTTGAGGCGGCCTCCGCACGCGCAAGGTCCACCGACCCGTAGCCCGGGACGCTGACGTTGCCGTTCAGCGTCCGCATCGGACCATTGTCGGCATAGGTCCCGAAGACCCCCGAGGTCTGGCCCGCGCCCACCGCGATGCCGATGCAGATCAGCGCGGCGATGACGGCGACGATGGCCCAGGTCTGGGCCTTGTCCGCTTCGGCCGGGGCCAGGATCGGCAGGCCGAGATAGACCAGATAGACCCCGTAGAGCCCGGCCAGTCCGGCCAGGGCGCCGAGACCCGGCAGCAGGTAGAGAACCCCCGCCACCCAGAAGCCGGTCATCGAATAGGCGGCCAGCTTGAATGCCGAGATCCGGTCGGGCTTGGCGCCGAATTGCGGTCCCAGCAATTCAATGGCGAAACCGAGGATCGCCACGGCGACCAGCGAGGAGATGTAGCAGCCCACCCCGACGCTCAGCGCCGAGCCGATGCCGAAGTGGTAGCCGTACCAACCGAACACGATCAGGCCGACGGCGATGGCGATGGCCGGTATGGCCGCCAGGATGCAGACGTAACCCTTGAACAGGTCGCCCAGGGTCGTCGGCTCGGCGGCGATCACCGCCCACTCCGCCTTGGGTTTGAGCAGGATGCCCTTGGCCCGGTCGACCAGCGACCTCGCCTTGGGCGACAGATTGATCTCGGTCATGGGCGCTCCTGTGAATCGGAAGGGATTCCTTCGCCCGGGACGCTAACGCCGTTATTCGGTGCGAGCGAGCGTAGCCGCCCACAATCCGCCTCCGAATCGAGGGAAACTGTCTGCTGTCGGACGGCGGGATCAGAGTTTTGGAGACGGCGCATGGCGCGCGACGGCGCGATCTATGTCTGCCAGGCCTGCGGCGCGGTCCACGCCAAGTGGTCCGGCCAGTGCCCGGCCTGTGGCGAGTGGAACACCCTGGTTGAAGAGGTGCAGGCCAACCGCCCCGGCGCCCTGAAGCCGGCCAAGGGCGCGCGCCGGCGTGGCGTGGAATTCGAAACCCTGGAGGCCGAGAACCCCGAGCCGCCGCGCATCGCCACCGGCGTCGGCGAGTTCGACCGCGTCTGCGGCGGCGGGGTGGTGCCGGGTTCGGCGATCCTGCTGGCCGGCGATCCGGGCGTGGGCAAGTCGACGCTGTTGCTGCAGGTGCTGGCCAACGCCGCCATCGGCGGGGCCCGCGTCGCCTACATCTCCGGCGAGGAGGCGGTAGAGCAGATCCGCAGCCGCGCCGGCCGCATGGGGCTGGCCCAAGCCCCGGTGAAGCTCGCCGCCGAGACGGCCCTGCGCGACATCCTCGAGGCGCTCAAGACCGATACCTTCGATCTGGTGGTCATCGACTCCATCCAGACCCTGTGGAGCGACGCGCTGGAGGCTGGGCCCGGGTCGGTGGCCCAGGTGCGCGCCTGCGCCGGTGAACTGGTCAGGCTGGCCAAGAAGAAGGGCACCTCGGTCATTCTCGTGGGCCACGTCACCAAGGACGGCCAGATCGCCGGTCCGCGGGTTGTCGAGCACATGGTCGATGCGGTGCTCTCCTTCGAAGGCGAGCGCGGCTACCCCTTTCGCATCCTGCGCGCGGCCAAGAACCGCTTCGGCGCCACCGACGAAATCGGCGTTTTCGAGATGGGCGACTCCGGCTTGCGCGAGGTGCGCAACCCCTCGGCCTTGTTCCTGGGCGAAGGCGGCGAACGGGCGGCGGGCGCGGCGGTCTTCGCCGGCATCGAGGGTTCGCGCCCGGTGCTGGTCGAATTTCAGGCGCTTGTGGCGCCCTCGGCATACGGCACCCCCCGCCGCGCTGTGGTAGGGTGGGACTCTGGAAGGCTGGCCATGGTGCTGGCCGTGCTCGAGGCCCGCTGTGGCCTTGGGTTCGGCGATCGCGATGTCTATCTGAACGTGGCCGGAGGGCTGCGCATCGTCGAGCCGGCCGCCGATCTGGCGGCGGCCGCAGCGCTTGCCTCCTCGGCGCTGGAGACGCCCTTGCCGCAGGGCTGCGTGGTGTTCGGCGAGATCAGCCTGTCGGGCGAGGTTCGCTCCGTGGGGCGCATGGAGGCCAGGATGAGGGAAGCGGCGAAGCTCGGCTTCGACCAGGCGCTTGCGCCGCTGGCCGCCGGCGATGGCTCGCCGCCGCTGGCGGTGGCCGGAGCCTCGCGGCTGGCCGACGCGGTGCGCCGCATCGGCGACGATGTCTGGCCCGTCGCCGGCGCCAAGGTGCGCGCATGACCTTTTTCGACGGCCTGGCCCTGATCATCCTGGCCATTTCCGCCCTGGCCGGGTTCTTCCGCGGCGGGGCCAAGGAGATCGTCTCGGCGTTTTCCTTCCTGCTGGCGGGGCTGATCGCGCTGCTGGCCCTGCCGATCACCGGCAAGATCGGCCGCTCCCTGCTCGACCCCGACTGGGCCGGGACGGTGGCTGCGGTGTTGATCGTCTTCGTCTTCGTGGGCCTGCTGTTGCGCCTGCTGGCCGGATGGCTGAGCCGCTCGCTTCAGGAAAGTGATCACCTTGGCGGCGCCGACCGCATGGCCGGACTGGGGTTCGGCGTGCTACGCGCCCTCATCGTCCTGGGCGTTATCCACCTGATGCTCTACGCCGCCACTCCCGCAGGTCGCATTCCGCACTGGTATCGCGACGCCAAGGTCTATCCCGTCGCCAAGGTCTCGGCCCGCGCCCTGCAGATGGTGCTGCCGACCTGGGCCAAGGTCGCCGATTCCGTTGCCCCGGTCGTCGAGCGCAGCGTTCGCGCCGGCGCCACCGACCAGCCTCATTCGCCCGCTAAAGCCCCCGCCCACCGCTAAGTCCCCTCCCCAGGACCCCGTGGAGAATTTGATGAGTTCGGCCAGAGACTTCATCCACCGGATCCCCGAGAGGGACCCCGAGGACGACCGTCCGCGCCTGGAGTGCGGCGTGTTCGGCGTGTTCGGCGTCGACGACGCCTCGGCGGTGACGGCGCTGGGCCTGCACGCCCTGCAGCACCGCGGCCAGGAGGCCTGCGGAATCGCCGCCTTCGACGGCCAGAAGTTCCATACCGAGCGCCACCTTGGCCTGGTGGGCGACGCCTTCACCGACGCTGACCTGGTCGAGCGCCTGCCCGGCCGCGCCGCCATCGGCCACACCCGCTATTCGACCGCGGGCGGCAGTTTCCTGCGCAACGTCCAGCCCATGTTCGCTGACCTGGACTCCGGCGGCATCGCGCTGGCCCACAACGGCAACCTGACCAACTTCCTGACCCTGCGCACCGAGCTGGTGGCCGACGGGGCGATCTTCCAGTCGACGTCGGACTCCGAGGTGATCCTTCACCTCATCGCCCGCTCGCGGAAGGCCAAGATCATGGACCGCTTCATCGATGCGCTGCGCGCCATCGAGGGCGGCTATGCGCTGGTGGCGGTGACCAACAAGAAGATGATCGGCGCGCGCGATCCGCTGGGCATCCGCCCGCTCGTGCTGGGCCAGCGCCACGGCCGCTATGTGCTGGCGTCCGAGACCTGCGCGCTCGACATGATCGGCGCCACCTTCGTGCGCGACATCGAGCACGGCGAAGTGGTGGTCATCGACGAGACCGGCATCGAGTCGATGCGCCCCTTCCCCGCCCCCAAGGCGCGGCCCTGCATCTTCGAATACGTCTATTTCGCCCGTCCGGACTCCATCGTGAACGGCCGCAGCGTCTATGAGGTGCGCAAGCAGATGGGCCGCACCCTGGCGCGCGAGACCGGCGTCGAGGCCGACGTGGTCGTGCCGGTGCCCGACTCAGGCGTGCCCGCGGCCCTGGGCTACGCCGAGGCGGCCGGCATCCCGTTCGAGCTGGGCATCATCCGCAACCACTACATCGGCCGCACCTTCATCCAGCCGACCCAGGCCGTGCGCGACCTGGGCGTGCGCCGCAAGCACAGCCCCAACCGCGCCGCCCTGGCCGGCAAGCGGGTGATCCTGATCGACGACTCCATCGTGCGCGGCACCACCTCGGTGAAGATCGTGCGCATGGTGCGCGAAGCCGGGGCCAAGGAAGTGCACCTGCGTTCGGCCTCGCCGCCCATCAAGTGGCCGGACTTCTACGGCATCGACATGCCCGACCAGGACCGGTTGCTGGCCGCCAACAAGAGCCTGGAGGAAATGCGCAAGTTCCTCGAGGTGGACTCGCTTGGCTTCCTCTCGGTCGAGGGGCTCTACGAGGCCATGGACGTGGGTCCGCGCGACCCGGTCACGCCCCAGTTCACCGACCACTACTTCACCGGCGACTACCCGACCCGCCTGCGCGATCGCGAGATCGCCGAGGGCAGCGACGAGGTGGGCCGCCAGCTGAGCCTGCTGGTCAGCGCCTGATCCCGTGCAGGAGAGACGCTTCACTTTTCAGGATCGATTTGGGCACCCTGATATCGTGGTCCGGTTCAGCGACCGACTGGCGCAGCCCGACTGGCTTGAGGGATATTTCGCGGAGGCCATAGGCGCCGGAACAGTGTTTCGGCCCGACGAAACTGTTCAAGTCGGCTGGATGCTGGCATCGCTGGCGGCCGCCGGAGACGGGAGCCTACACCTCTGTGAACCCACCTTCATCGGCATGCCGATCGAATGGGAATGGAGTTCGACACGAACCCTCGCAGAAACGGCTATCCAATCGGCGATTTGCGACGCCGTTGGGCTGGAGCCTGACTTTGCCTGGCTGCAAGCGCCCGCAATTATTTCACCCGAATTTCTGGAAGCCTCGGCGCCATTCGTCATTCAACGCGAAGAAGCCGATGACAACGCGACCGGGTGGCTGATGCACGAAGACGGATTCGACGGATCAGATGCACGCTGGGCCTCGCTGTACGAGATCTCGCTTCATCACCCGTGGATCATTCCGTTCATGGGGCTTTCTGCCGGAGCGACCGTGTGGTGGGACGGCGAAGTCGTGGAGATCGAAGCGTCCGGCACGCGTGTATCGTCGAAGGACGGTTCGATCCTAAGTGACCTGGTGAAGTCGCCCTGGATGCGCGCTCGCGCCGGCTGAACTTTTCCGTCAGAGCCGAGGCTAGCCAGCGCGCCGCCAGCCGCTAAGCTCGTGCATTCTTCCCGGAGCGAGACCGATGAAAGCCAACGCCGAGTTCGACCTCATCGTCTATGGCGCCAGCGGCTTCACCGGCCGGCTGGTGGCCGAATACCTGGCGCGGCGCTACGGCGTCGGCGGCGAGGTGAAGTGGGCCATGGCCGGGCGTGACGCGGCCAAGCTGGCCGCCGTGCGCGACGAGATCGGGGCCCCGGCCGAGACCCCGCTGGTCATCGCCGACGCGGGCGATCCTGCTTCGCTGAAGGCCATGGTCGGGCGCACCCGGGCAGTCATCACCACCGTCGGCCCCTACCAGCTGTACGGTGAGCCCCTGGTCGCCGCCTGCGCGGAAGCCGGGACCGACTACCTGGACCTGTGCGGCGAACCGGCCTGGATGCGGCACATGATCGACGCCTACGAGGCCAAGGCGAAGGCGTCGGGCGCGCGCATCGTCTTCTCCTGTGGCTTCGATTCCATCCCCTTCGAACTGGGCGTCTATTTCATGGAGCAGGAGGCTGTGCGCCGGAACGGCAAGCCGGCGCCGCGCGTGAAGAGCCGGGTGCGCGGCATGCGCGGCGGCTTCTCCGGCGGCACGGCGGCCAGCCTGGACGCCACCATGGCCGCCGCCGCCAAGGACCCTTCGATCCTGGCCCTGTTGAAGAACCCCTTCTCGCTGACGCCGGGCTTCGACGGGCCGGAGCAGCCCAAGGGCAACCGGGCCGAACACGACGACGACCTGCAGCTGTGGACCGCGCCCTTCGTCATGGCCGCGATCAACACCCGCAACGTGCACCGCTCCAACGCCCTGATGGGCCATCCCTGGGGCCGGGACCTGGTCTACGACGAGATGATCCTGACCGGCCCCGGCGAGCAGGGCCAGGCGGTGGCCGAGAAGATGGCTTCGCGCCACGGCAAGGAACTGGGCGGGCCCGACGGCCCCAAGCCGGGCGAAGGGCCCAGCAAGGAAGAGCGCGAGAGCGGCTTCTTCGACGTTCTGGTGGTGGGCGTCTATCCCGACGGCGCCCAGGTGCGCGCCTCGGTGAAGGGTGACAAGGACCCGGGCTACGGCTCGACCTCCAAGATGATCTCCGAGTCCGGCGTCTGCCTGGTCAAGGACTGCCGCGAGGTTCCCGGCGGCGTCTGGACGCCCGGGGCGGCCATGGGCGACCGGCTGGTCAAGCGGCTGCGCGACAACGCCGGCCTTACCTTCACCGTCGAAAACGCCTGACGCGGAGCCCAAGTCCCGCTAGATCGGCGCAGACCGTTCGCCGGAGCCTTCCATGCAACTGCTCTCCAGCCTGCTGACCAAGTTCGTCCAGAATGGCCGGCTCAAGCTGATCAACGCCTTCGGCAAGACCTACGAGTTCGGCGGCAAGGGCCCCGGGCCGGTGGTGGTGATGAAGCTGCACGACGCGCGGCTGCACAACCAGCTGGCCGTGAACCCCGAGCTGTACGCCGGCGAAGGCTACATGGACGGGACCATCACCTTCGAGGAAGGCACGACGGTCTTCGACTTCATCGACCTGTTTTCCTACAACCGCTCCGGCCTGGCCGAGCACCCGACCCAGAAGCTGCTGCGCGGCTACTGGCGCGCCGCCAAGCGCTGGCACCAGGCCAATGTGGTGGGCAAGGCGGCGGCGAACGCGCGGGCCCACTATGACGTGCCGGAGGAGATCTACCGCCTCTTCCTGGACGAGACGATGAGCTACTCCTGCGCCTTCTTCGAGAACCCCAAGACCGACACCCTGGAGCAGGCCCAGCATCGCAAGATCGAGCGCCTGACCGCCAAGCTCCTGCTCAAGCCCGGCATGACCGTGGTCGAAATCGGCTCCGGCTGGGGCTCGCAGGCCATCCACATGGCCAAGACCCGCGGCGTCACCGTCAAGGCCCTGAACGTCTCGCCTGAGCAGCTCCGCGTGTCGCGCCAGCGGGCCAGGGAGGCGGGCGTCGATCACCTGGTCGAATTCGTCGAGACCGACTACCGCGAGTACAAGGGCAAGTTCGACCGCGTCATCTCCGTGGGGATGATGGAGCACGTCGGCATCGGGCACTTCGAGGAGTATTTCGAGAAGATCCGCGACTTCCTGAAGGACGACGGCTGGGCCGCCATCCACTGCATCGGCCGCATGCTGCCGCCCGGCTCCACCGGACCCTTCATCCGCAAGTACATCTTCCCCGGCGCCTATGTGCCGTCTTTGTCCGAGGTGTTCGCCGCCACCGAGAAGACCGGCACCTGGGTGGCCGACATGGAGGTGCTGCGGCTGCACTACCACTACACGCTGCAGCATTGGCGCAAGCGCTTCGCCGCCAACCGCGCCAAGGCCGTGAAGATCATGGACGAGCGCTTCTGCCGCATGTGGGAATACTACCTGGCGGCCGTCGACGTGGGCTTCTCCAACGGCTCGAACATGGTCTTCCAGGTGCTGCTGGCGCCCAAGATCGACAATGTGCCTATCGTGCGCGACGCCTTCGTCGATGACGCGCGCCGGCCCAAGACCATCGACTACGCCAGGCAGCCGCTGAAGGCCGCGCCCAAGCTGAAGCCGACGCCCGGGGCGAAGAAGCCGCCGGCCAAGCCGGCCAAGGCGGCGGTGAAACCCGCAGTGAATCCGGCCGCCCAACCCGCGGCGGCTAAAACAGCCAAGAAGCCGGTCGCCCGCAAGCCTAAAGCGGGCTAGTTAGCCGCCCCATGACCACCGACCTTACTCCCCTCGCCGGGCGCATCGCGCTCGTCACCGGCGCCTCGCGCGGCATCGGCTACGCCTCGGCGCTCGCCCTGGCCAAGGCCGGCGCGCACGTCATCGCCACGGCGCGCACCCAGGGCGGGCTGGAGGAGCTGGACGACGAGATCTTCCAAGCCACCGGCGAGCACGCCACCCTGGCGCCCTTCGACCTGGTCGACGGCGGGGCCATCGACCGGCTGGGCGGGGCGATCTTCGACCGCTGGGGCAAGCTCGACATCCTGCTGCACGCCGGGGCCATGCTGGGGCCGCTTACGCCCATGAGCCACTTGGAGCCCCGCGAGTTCGACAAGATCCTGGCGGTGAACCTGAAGGCCCCCTACCGGATGATCCGCTCGTACGAGCCGCTGCTGCTCAAGTCGGATGCGGCGCGGGCGATCTTCTTCACCACCGGCGTGTCTGATGGACGCGCCTTCTGGGGCCCCTACGCCACCACCAAGAGCGGGTTGGAGGCGATGGTGCGCAGCTGGGCCGACGAGATGGAATCCAACAAGCTGCGCGCCACCCTGGTGAACCCCGGCAAGATGCGCACCAAGATGCGCCAGGAGGCCTTCCCCGGCGAGGACCGCGACACCCTGCCCGAGCCGGCCGAGATCGGTCCGCTGATGGTCGAACTGGCCAACCCGGATCTCACCCCGCCGCTGGAGGTCAGCTTCCAGGAGTGGAAGAAGGGTCCATCGGTCGAGGCGTTGATCTAACGCTTGCCCTTCGGCGCCGGACGCGGTCCGGACCGCGCGCCCAGCGGACGCCCGCCGGACTTGGGCCCAGGCTTGGCCTCCGGGCGGCCCGCCGGTTTCCCGACCGGCTTGCCCACGGGGCGGCCCACCGCGCCACTGGTCTTAAGCGGCGAGCGCGGTTTGGCGCCGGGGCCGGAACGCGGCCGCACGATGGACTGGCCGCGCGGGCCCAGCTTCTTGCCGGGCTTGGCCGTCTTGCGGGCTTCCGCCGCCGCCTTGGCGCCGGGCTTGATCTTGCCGTGCGCCTTGGAGCGCGCCTTGGCCTTCAGCCCGCGGGGAGCAGTCTTGGACGGGCCCGCCCGTTCGCCGCCTTCGGCATAGGGATTTGCGCCCGACTTGATGGTCACGCGCAGCGGCACGCCCGGCAGGTCGAAGGACTCGCGTAGGGAGTTGATCAGGTAGCGCCGGTATTGCTCCGGCATCTGCGACGCGCGGTTGGCGAACAGCACGAAGGTCGGCGGCCGCGCCTTGATCTGGGCCATGTACTTGGGCTTCAGGCGGCGGCCGTCGACGGCGGGGGGCGGGTGGCGCTGCACGGCCATGGCCAGCCAGTCATTCAGGTCGCGCGTCTTGACCTTGGTCGACCAGTTCTTGTGCGCCTTCAGCACCGCCGGCATCAGCCGGTCGACGCCCCTGCCCGTCTCGCCCGACAGCGCCACCAGCGGCGAGCCGCGCAGCTGGGGCAGCTTCTCGTCGGCCAGCATCTGCAGTTCCTTGAGGCGCGCCTGCGGCTCCTCAACCAGGTCCCACTTGGCGATGACGTAGATCAGCGCCCGGCCCTCGCGCTCGACCAGGTCGGCCAGCTGCAGGTCCTGGGTGTCGAAGGCGTTGCCCTCGTCCATGACCAGCACAACTACCTCAGCGAAGGTGATGGCGCGGATGGAGTCCGAGACGCTCATCTTCTCGAGCTTTTCCTGCACGCGCGCCTTGCGGCGCATGCCGGCGGTATCGACCAGGCGGATGGGCCGGCCGTTGTGCTCCCAGTCCACCGAGATGGAATCGCGGGTGATCCCGGCCTCGGGGCCGGTCAGCATGCGGTCCTCGCCGATCAGGCGGTTGACCAGGGTCGACTTGCCCGCGTTGGGGCGACCGACAATGGCGATCATCACCGGCTTGGAGAGGTCGATGGCCTCTTCGACCTCCTCCTCGTCCTCGCCGTCCTCGCCGAACCAGGGTTCTTCCTCGATCTCGGGCTCGGGGGCGTAGGCGGCCAGCACGGCATAGAGGTCGGCCAGGCCCTCGCCGTGTTCCGCCGAGAGCGCGATGGGTTCGCCGAAGCCCAGCGCATGGGCCTCGCCGATGCCGTGGTCGGCGGCGCGGCCCTCGGCCTTGTTGGCGATCAGGACGACCGGCTTGTCGCGCTTGCGCAGCAGGTCGGCGAAGATGCGGTCCAGCGGCACCACGCCCTCGCGGCCATCCATCACGAACAGCACCACCTCGGCCTCGTCCACGGCCTTCTCGGTCTGGATGCGCATGCGCGATTCCAGGCTCTCGTCGGAGACGTCCTCGAAGCCCGCCGTATCGATCAGCGTCAGGTCGACGTCGCCGATGCGGCCGGACGCATAGCGGCGGTCGCGCGTCACGCCGGGACGGTCGTCCACGAGCGCGAGCTTCTTGCCGGCCAGCCGGTTGAACAGGGTCGACTTGCCCACGTTGGGCCGGCCGACGATGGCGATGCGCAGGGCCATGAGGCCTTCCCTAGGGTGCAATGGCGCGAAACGGAAGCCGCGCCCTAAAAGCGAAGACGCGCCCGGATCGCTCCGGGCGCGTCTTTAGTCATGGAAACAGCGAGGTCTAGCGGATGGCGATCAGCTCGGCCTTGTCGTTCACGAAGTAGAGGGCGTCGCCGTAGGCGATCGGCTGGACGTAGGCGGCCGCGCCGATGTTCAGCGTCGCCAGGTCTTCCCCGGTCTTGGGGTTGAGCGCCAGTGCGATGCCGCGGTCATTGACGATGATCAGGCGGTTGGAGGCCAGGATCGGCCCCGTCCAGATCGGCCGCGCGGTGTGGTCGTACAGGCCCAGCACGCCGCCTTCCTGATAGGTGCGGCCCTTGTTGAGATCCTTGATCCAGTAGATCTGGCCCGTTTCCTTGTTCACTGCCATGGCCTGGCCGTCCTGGCTGACCAGGAACACCGCGTCGCCCGCGGGCCACGGCGTGTTGATCGAGGAGACCGGCAGCTCCCAGCGGCGCGCGCCGGTGCGCAGGTCCATGGCTGCGAACACGCCCGAGTGCGAGGCGGCGTAGACACTGCCCTGGTAGATGGCCGGGCGGCCGGGGATGTCGCGGATTTCCGACAGCGCGCTGGTGCGGGTGGTGCGCGACAGCACTTCGTTCCACAGCGGGTTGCCGTTGGAGGCGCGCATGGCCACCAGTTCGCCCGAGCTGAACGGCGCGATCACCGCGTCGCCCTCGATGGCGGGGCTGGAGGCGCGCAGGATGCGGGCCGGCTCCTGGATGGCCTGGTAGCTCCAGACCTGCTCGCCGTTGTCGAGGTTGAAGGCGATGATCTCGTTGTCGACGTCGACGGCGAAGGCGCGGTTTCCGGCCACCGACGGAGCGGCGTGGATCGGCGATTCGGTCTTCACCCGCCACAGGACGCGGCCGGTGGCGGCGTCGAGCGCGGCGACGAAACGGAAGCCGGAGGTGACGATGATCTTGCCGTCGGCAACGGCCAGGCCGCCGCCGAAGGCTTCCTTGTCCTTGCCCTTCTTGTCCGACAGGTCAGCGACCCACACCTCACCGCCGTTGCTGGCGTCGGAGGCGACCACGCGGGCGCGGCTGTCCATGGTGTAGATGCGGCCGTCCATGGCCACGGGCGGCGCGGTCACCACCGACTTGCGGCCGGAGCCCTGACCCACCGAGTGACGCCAGGCGATGGTGAAGTTCGCGGCCGCGGCCACGTGCTCCATCGTCTGGTCGGCATTGCCGCCGGGCAGCGGCCAGGAGGCCACGGCCTGGGGCTCGGGAATGAAGAAGTCCGTGCCCGCCAGGCCTTCGGCCGGGGTGAGCGTGTTGTCCAACGCCAGGATCGAGATGCGCTCGCCCTGGGAGGCCACGGCCGCCGGGCCGGCGTCACCGCCGCCGAACGGCCAGATGCGTCGAGCCGTGGAGCACGCCGTGACGGCGGCGCACGCGGCCACGAGAACGGCGACCTTTACTATGCGGTTCATTGCGCGGGAGCTCCGGCTGGGGCGGTCGGTTGAGGTTGGGTAGGCGCCTGTGGCGGCGTCGCCTGGGGCGGGCCGGCGGCGCCGAACGGGTTGGGCTGGGCGGCGGCTTGCGGCGGCAGGGCCGCGGCCGCCTTGGCGATGGCCGGGAGCTTGCCAGCCACGCCCGAGTCGATTTCCTGGATAGTGGCCTGGGAGCGCTCGCGCACGCCGTCGGGTGCGTCGAGCAGCAAAGACAGGGCGACCAGGGCCTCGCGCGCCTGGGCGGTCTTGCCGTTGGCCAGCTGGGCCATGGCGATCGCCTCCATCGCCAGCGGGCGATAGGGGCGGCCCTCCTCGGCCAGCGGCTTCAGCCGGGCCTCGACGGTGGCGTAGGGCGCGGTGTCCATCAGGGCGTAGGCGGCCTTGAGCGAGGCCGCGTCGGAAATAATCGGCTGGCCGTGGGAAACCTTGGCGGCCTCGTCGAACAGCTTGACGGCCTCGTCGACGCGGTTGTCGCGCAGGGCCAGGCCGGCGCGCTGCATCAGCGCCAGGGCCTTGTAGCCCATCGACGACTTGGTCGCGGCTTCAGTGAAGGCCGCGTCGGCGGCGGCGGCGTCCTGGCGCTCAAGCGCCTGCACGCCGCGGTCATAGGCGACGGAGGCCTGCGAGGCCTGGTCGGAGCGCCAGCTCTGGTAGCCCCAAAAGCCACCGGCGATGGCCAGGCCGGCCACGACGGCGCCGGCCACCCAGGGGAGGTATTTGCGGAGTGCGTCGCGCGTATCCTGCGCTCGCAGATCCTCGTCCACCTCGTTGAAGAAATCGACCACTCGGCCTCCCCGCGGCGCAATCCGCCAAAACCGCCGCGAACCTATAGCCTTGCAATCATGGCTGCAACGCGGCTTGGGCCCGCTGAAGGGTCCCCGGGCGCTTTTTCTCAAGGGGGTGGCGCAGGCGCCAAAACCGGGGCTGGCAATGGACGACGGGGACGACGCGAGGCAGGTTGCGCCCCTGTCCTCCCGTCCACTCAAGGAATCGCCATGCGACCCAGCGCTCCCCTCGCCTTCGCGGCCCTGCTGGCGCTGGCCGCCTGCGCGCCCGGCAAGGCTCCCGGGGCCCCCGCAACGCCCGCTGCCGCGCCGAGCCCGCCGCCGGCCGTCGGCATGGCCAATCCGGCCTCGGTGGCCTGTATCGACAACGGCGGTTCACTGAAGATCTACGACACGCCAGCCGGGCAGATCGGCATGTGCACCACCAAGGAGGGCCAGGTTTGCGAGGAGTGGGGCCTGTTCCGCGACCACGTCTGCAACGGTGTTCCGGCGGACGCGACGCCGACGCCGGGGCAGGATTGATCAGCGACTGTCGCTACTTGGCTTCGGCGGAAGCCTTCTTGGCGAAATAGGTCTCGGCCTCGCCCGGGAAGGTGCGGGCGCGCACGTCGGCGGCCCAGTTCCCCACCGCCTTGCCGATGTCGCCGCGCAGGTTGGCGTAGCGGCGCACGAACTTGGGCGTCCATTCGAACATGCCCAGCATGTCGTCGGTGACCAGGATCTGGCCGTCACAACCGGCCGAGGCGCCGATCCCGATTGTGGGAACGGACACGGCTTCGGTGATCTCGCGGGCCAGGCTCTCGGCCACGCCCTCGACCACGATGGAGAAGGCGCCGGCGTCGGCGGTGGCCTCGGCCTCGGCCAGCACGCGGGTGCGCTCGTCGTCGGTGCGGCCCTTGGCCTTGAAGGCCCCGTCAACGTTCACGGCCTGGGGGCGCAGACCGACGTGGCCCATCACCGGGATGCCGCGCTGGACCAGGTAGCGGATGGTCTCGGCGATGGTCGGGCCGCTCTCGACCTTGATGGCCTGGGCGCCGGTTTCCTTGAGCACCCGCGCGGCATTGTCGAAGGCAACCTGTGGCCCGGCCTCGTAGGAACCGAAGGGCATGTCGATGACGACCAGCGACCGCTTGGCGGCGCGCATCACCGCCTGGCCGTGCAGGATCATCATCTCCAGCGTGACGCCGACGGTGTTGGGCAGGCCGTGCACCACCATGCCGACGCTGTCGCCGACCAGCATCACGTCGCAGTGCTCGTCGAGGATTTCGGCCATGGGGGCAGTGTAGGCGGTCAGGCAGACCAGGGGATCGCCGCCCTTGCGGGCAGTGACTTGGGGCACGGTTATGCGGCCGACCGCATCCTGACGTTGGGCTGACATTGATCCTCCAGAGGGGGGAGCCTCAGGTTTCGTTGATCAGTCGCACGCCCGCGGCGGCCCCGGCAAGCAGGATGGCCACCGCCACCATGCCGAACAGATTGGCGTTCATTCCCAGCGCCGACAGGTCCAGCGAAGACAGGTCGAGGCCCGCGAAGCTGACCACGTCGGTGGTGGCGCGGCTGTAGACGGCGTCGATCTTGCCGGCCGACGAATGGGCGACGTCGAGGTTGAGACCGGCGCGGATGGTCTGGCTGAGTGCGATCAGGCCGCCGATGGCGCCGGCCGAGGCGAGGCCCACGGCGCGCAGTCGCCAGCCCTTCTCCAACCGGTTTGAAACCCGGCGGGCGAAGGCTTCGTTGTCGTCGAACGCCGGCGCCTGGTTGAACTGGCGTTCGAGGTCCGCTTCGAATTGCCGCTCATCCATGAGCCACGCTCCCCGAGCCTTCTCCGCCCTGCGGCGCAAGGCGTTCTCTGAGCTTATCCAGACCACGTTTGACATGGGATTTGACCGTTCCGAGGGGGATATTCAAGGTCTCGGAGACCTCCGTGTGGGACAGACCGGCGCCGTAGCAGAGCGAAACACTCAGTCGTTCAGCCTTGCTGAGGCAGTTCATGGCTTCGTCCAGATCGATCCGGTGGGCGGCGTCGGCGTAGTCGCGGACCTGCTCAGGTTCACGCGGCTCAGCCTCCAGCAGCAATTGGGCGTCCTTGCGGCGGCGCTTGAGATAGAGCCTGGCGGCAATGCGCCGGACCCAGGCGGCGAAGGTGCCCTCGCCGCGGAACTCCGCCACCCGTTCGAACGCCGCCAGGAACGCATCCTGGGCGATGTCGTCGGCCGCCGCGGCGTCAGCCCCCATCCGGCGCAGCAGGCCCCGCACGGCGGCGCCGTGGCGACGGACCAGCTCGCCGAACTCCCGACGCCCGCCCGCGGCCGCGCGGGCCGCGAGCTCGACATCATGAAGTCCGATCAGCGCTGAATTGGCAGGGGAAGCCCCCATGGCCCTTATGCCTCCTGGCTGGGGTTCGGATCAGGCCGTCTTCTTGGCCGTGAGGCCCAGGACAAGGAAGGCCAGGCCGATGAAGCCGGGCAGGCTGGCGATGCCGAACAGGACCCCGGAGCCATTGGCGTGTTCGTTGAAGCTGAACTGATTGGCGACGATGCCCATGGTCGTGAAGGAGGCGGCGACGGCCAGCCACAGGACGCCGCGGCGAATGTCGCGGGTGCGGGTGGGCAGGACGTCAGTGGCGCGGGCGATGGCCTCGATGATCTCGGGCGCGAGCGGCTGGGCC